>ERZ825896.1133-NODE-1133-length-31433-cov-3.080311_pt1 | contig 31433 bp, 38 predicted proteins | sample MGYA00519858_ERZ825896 | MGnify/ENA primary metagenome ERZ825896 (study PRJEB31778, sample SAMEA3449214) | human gut metagenome | biome: human gut; feature: human-associated habitat; material: faeces | place: United Kingdom | collected 2010/2012 ...
TGTCGGCAGGGACGGTCCCGACCGGTTCCCAGACCTCGTCCGCGTCCTCCGCCATCAGCGCCTCCGCCGTTTCGCCCCCCTCGATATCCACGATCACGGCCGGTGCCTCCTCCGCCAGGGCCCCGAGCGGAAGCAGGCCTATGAGCAGTCCTCCAAGCAGAGCCGCCAGCAGACGTTTGCCACGTTTCATGTGTCATAACCCCTTCTCAGCAGTATCCGAGGTCCGCACGGGGGCCGGGGCGGCCGTTTCCGCCCGTTTTTTCTTTCGGCCCCGCCCAGTCCCTCCTTCTTCCCTACAAACATATGCGGCCGAAGGGCGGTTCATGATAGCGGATGGGGGCATAACATGGTATCCCCGGCGGCAGAAACCGGCCGGACATGCATCCCATGTCCGGCCGGCGATGGACGATACGTCAGTCGTCGATTTCTTTTTGATTTTTCAGGATGGCACCGTCTGCGGCCTTGACCTCGTAATCATACTCGTATCCGCCGACTTTAAACTCGATCTCATACACTCCGATACCGTCGTCGGTATCCCGCTCAATTTTGTAATCCCGGATGTCGGCCTCGGCCACACCGGCATGGGACATCGCGGCCTCTTTGGCCCTGGCCTCGCCGATATCGCCCGCCGGCGCACTCCCCGGATTGCCGCCCTGGGAGGGGGCGTCATCGTCGTCGCGTTCTTTTTCAAACTTGACCACCGCGCCGCTGGCGGCGTCGATATCGTATTCGTATTCATATCCGCCGGCCTCAAACTCGATTTCATATACCAGGACGCCGTCCTCGGTATCGAGCTTGGCTTCTCTGACGACAGCGAGGTCAGCCGACACGTTGGCGTGCTCCAAGGCGAGCGCGGTCGCCTTTTCCGCGGTGATATACGCTTTGTCACTGGCCTTGCCCGAAGAAGCCACCGTCTCCACCTGGGCATTCTGCGCCATCAGGAGATTGAGCTCGTTGATCGAAAGCCGCGCCAGCGCATCAAAGGTGTAGGCGGGATTTTTCGCGGCAATCTCCTGGACCAGCTGCGCCTTGCCCAAAGAAATCCCGTACTCCTGCGCGAGCTGCTGCAGGGCGGCGTCGGCCGCCACCGTCTGGCTCAGGACGGCTCCGCTGAAGGTGTCGGTGCGGAGCAGGCTGTCGATTTCACCAGCCAGCTTTTCCCGTAGGGCGGAGCCTTTCGCGGCGTCCCGGGTATCCACGCTGACGAGGATGGAGTTGGCGTTTTCATTGAGATAGCCGTTTCGCAGCATGGAGCCGATCAGGGCGTTGACGGTCACGTCCAGGGAACTGCCGGAAAAGTCCATCTCTCCCACGACCTTCCGGCCGTCCTCGTTTTTGGGTTCCACCTTCAGTACATGTTCCTTCGCGTTGACCTGAATCTCGATGCTCGGGTTGACGTCGAGAGACACAGTCGATTCCACGGCAAAGCGGGAGCCGTACAAATGGATGCCGAGCCCCCCCATCACACAAACGGCAACGGCGGCGGCGATGCCCACCGTCCGCATGACCCATGGGTTCCGTTTTTTCTTTTCCATCACCATCACGGTTCCTTTCTGTTTCTCACAATCCGAGAGGATGCCCGGCAGCGCGTCCGGAGCCTCACGGCCGAACGTACGCCGGAGATTCGCCTCTATCTCATGATTGGTCATGATTGTCCGTCTCCCTTCTCCAAAAAGGTTCTGAGTTTCCTGAGCGCCCGGTGGTATTTGGAGAGCACCGTCGGCAGCGGGATGTCCATGATATCCGCGATCTCGCGGTGCTTGAACCCCGCCACCGCGTGGAGGACCACGATCTGCCGTTCCTCGTCCGAAAGCCGCGTCATGCAGTGCTCGAGCAGCAGCCGGTCGTCCGGGCCGGCATCCGCGGCGTGACCATAGCCGTCCTCCCAGTCCTCCGGGGGGATATCCGCCGTCCGTCCGCGTTCCCGCAGCCGCAATAGGCAGAGGTTCCGGGCGATCGTGAACAGCCAGGCCATCGGCTTGCCGCAGGAATCGTATCCCTTTGCCGAGACATACACGTTGACAAAGCAATCGTGCAGCACATCCTCCGCGTCCTGGGCGTTTTTCAAAAAGGAAAGCGCGTATCCATACACCGGCGCACTGGTTAAGCGGTAAAGCTCTTCGAGGGCGGCGGGATCCTCGTCCGCGATCCCCGAAAGGCACCGGTCCAGAGAGGCGTCCCTCTCCGCTGTGGTCAGCTTTCCCGATGGCGCGTTTTTCTGCATGGATTCACCCCTTTTCATATAGATAATACCGGAACAGCCGGTTTTATTGCAGCCGTGTATACATTTTTCCATCAGGCATAATCCTACCACAATTCCGCCGTCCCGTCGATGGCCCCGGAGAAGGGAACGGGGTTTTCGGTGTTGACGTACGACGGGATATACGGAAAAGGAAGCAGGCGAAGGTCATACATCGGACACCAGGCCCGTATTCCCCTCTGCCGCGGCCGCGGAGATACTGGACATCATCCCCAGCTATCTGCCACGGCTGATCCAGAGCCTCTCCTTGCCCCCGGCTGAAGTCCGGAACGCTTGGCAACGCCAGTCAGGAGGCGGCGGAAAAACGGAAAACCCGAACCGGTATATGGATGGCCGTGTTATCGTATCACAGCAAGGAAAAGAAGCCGGCTATCCGTTGGATAGCCGGCTTCTTCCATCCGTGGCGGCCCGATACGCGAAGGATCCCTTCCGAATGCTCATCAGGAGCACGGCCTCTCATTCCCTGTTCATGAATATGTCGAAATGAACCCGGCAACGGCTTCATAAAAGCCATCGATACCGCCCAGGTTTTGGAGTGGTGTTGTTTGTTCCATCGCTTCTTCTGTCTCTCTATCTACTGAACAATGCAAGTTCTGTTCATCGACTAAAACAAACCATTTATGATGATGCCGTTTTGCCTCAACTTCTATGGTATTGTCGTATGCCACTTCAAATTCAATTTCGAGACTCTCTATCTCCAGTAATCTCTCAAATCGATTGTCCTGATATTCCTCCCAAATATCTTTGAAAATTCCCGTACGAACAGACTCTGTCTGTTCCCCATAAGCCGCTGCGTATAGAGACTTGTGTGTGGAATCGAGTTTTCTGCATCGTATCCTCGCGGCTATCCCATATGCGAAAAGGGATACGGCTGAAATAACCAGCGGAATATACGATGACGTCACGAATGTCAAGCTAATCAAAACACATGTGAGTATAATCAGAAATGAAATGGATACGCGCCGGATCGTTCGTTGGAGCTTTCTATCAAACTCCTTATAGACCGCCGCTGCTTCTTTTGAAGCCGTATCCTTCAAATCATCACCGCCTTTTTAGCAGCTCCTGCCGGACGCTGCTGGCATATCGGGGCTATTATCGTCCATTATATCTTGATAAAGGGAATCTCAACGGTGTGTTCAGGTTATGGTATCTGCGTCGGCTTCTGCCCCCTCTGTTTCCGGCAAATAAAATACCACCAACAAAATCCGCCTATAGCGACAACCATGACAATCGCCGATATGACTATGAACCATACCCAGACGCTCATACCGCCTGATTCCGTTTCGGCTGACATATCCTTGTCGGAGACAAACCAAAGCGAACAGTGATCCGTGTCAAAATTCAGCGTTCCATCCATGCCGACAGTCGTGTTTGCTTCTGCTGTAGGTTTTCCACTGTCAGATACCGAATAAACAGTAACCGTCTTGCCTGCAAACTCTTTTCCAAGTGACAATGTGATTTTTGCCTTTCCCGGCAATGCACCGTGATAGACGAACCGGAAACCGAAATAGGGCCGCTCTCCTGCCATGCTCTTCAGCTTTTGCTGATCTTCTCCGGCCAGCGCATTGTTTAGCAAAATCCCCGCATCAAAAGACTCCGGAAAATCTGTAATTTCCGCCAATGTTTCCTTCGAAAAGGTCCAGCTGTATGTATCTCCGTTTAGTTTTAGATCCAGCCCCGCCTGCTTAGCCTGTTCAAATACAGTGCGGCTAATTATCGGCTCCTGAACAATATCAACCATAACAATGTCTGTCGGCATTTTTTCCGTATAACTGCTCCCGGCACTGCTGTTTATCTCACTTTCACTGGGAGTATCAGACGGGTTGGAAGTCACGTTGCTTTCTGTGGGCAAAGTTTCGGATGGCTTGGACGTTACACGACTTTCTGTGGGCTTTGGGGGATTCGAAGAAGCGCTGTAATTCTGGTCAGAAACCTTATGATTTTTTGCAAAGACAGCGACCGGATCAATGTTGGCGCCCGGTGTATTATACATCTGCATCTCATTTTTTCCCATTAGGAAATACTTCCGGTCAAATGAGTTGCCCAAATCACCAAACGTACAGTCGACCCCATACCATTTGCCGTCAAGTTCTATGATATTCCAAGCATGAACGCCGCCGTTTGCAAGAATATAGCTGTTAATTCCAGCCTTTTCCATAAATCGCTGGAACGTCAGCGCATAGGATGTGCATACCGTATTGGTGCGGATACCGCTGAGCACGTCATAAACACCGTTGATCGCATCGTACCCGCCGTCCGGCAGCTGCTTAAAACCATACTCCGTTTGCTGGCAAACATACTCAGCAATATACAGCAGTTTATCATAGGTGGATTTGGACGAGATACCGGACACTATCGACTCGATTTTGTCATCCGCTTTTTTCAGTTCATCTGGCGTGTCGATATAAGACAGCTCCAGTGCCCCCAAAACCTGTTCCTGATTCGCGCTGTTTCCATATGCAATCACGGTGTTGACACTGTATTGGCGATAGGTGAAAAAGCCCTTGGTGTAATAGTCTAGAAAATTTACCACATTGCTGCCGTAAGCATCATCCCAATCCCGTTTATCTTCATCAAAACAGATGGGAAGTTGATCCATGAAATTGTCACGGCAATATAAAACAGCCGTTTTCAAATCCGCCTTGGAAGTGACGTTATAATATGTTGTGCCGCCGTCTTCTATAATCGGAAGGTCCAGTCCGCTTCCCATAGCATAGATCGGAAATCCAGAAAGGAACAGAACGGCACTCAAAAGAACTGCTGTTAATGTCTTTAATCCCTTCATAAAAACACCTCTTGATATATTACTTAAATTGTACCATAAACGATCAAGTGCTACAATATGGTATCCATCCCCCACGGCCGTTGTTTTATTTATTTGCATAAAAAGTAGGAGCAAGCGACACATCGCTTGCTCCTACTTGGCGCGCCCGAAGGGATTCGAACCCCTGACCTTCTGATTCGTAGTCAAATTTTTAGCGTTTTTACAACTATCTATATCAGCAAAAATGGCTTATTTCCTTGTTTTTTTATGATTAAGTTGATATATAAAAATGTGTCGTGGTAGTCAAAAAGTAGTCAGATTATTTTGGCTATCTATCAAGCTTCTCCAACAAAAATCGAATACCGCGCAAGCACCTTTAAGAGCTGTATATAATACGATAAAATAAGGATGCCGTCATGAGACGTGATGCAAGTCCACACACTCTTCCGGGGTTTTGTCCTCCCTCAGACCTTTAAATACCGGCTGCCGCATCCCGCCGTTTAACGTGCGCTCCATAAACTTGACGGTACAAACGAGGTCCGGAGATACCCATTCCGCATCCTCGTTCCCGGCCGGAGCATCGAACGGCGGAACACGGATCCTTTCGTGCTCACGAATGCGGGTAAACGCTTTGCCGCCGACGCCCATTGTCACATGCCCTTTATACACCAGCGCCCCGTTCCGGTATTGCCCGAGGACGATACTGGTCATGTTATTGTCCTTTGGGATCCATCCGCAAACCACAAAATCATCGTCCTGAAGGTTTTTGATCTTTATCCAGTTTTTTGTCCGTTTGCCTTGCACGTAAAGGCTCTCCCGCCGCTTGGCTACAATACCTTCCAGGTTTTGCGCCTCAGCCACTTTAAAAAAATCAACACCGTATCCCTCGACATAACGAGATATGGCAAAACGCGAGTCCTCCGCCTTTACGGCCCTGTGCAGCAGGCTTTTGCGCTCCATCAGGTATCTGTCCATCACCGGCCCGTCGTCTGCGTACAGGATGTCAAAGGCGACAAAGGTCGCCGGATACCGCTTGGCCGCCAACCCGATCTTGACATTATTGGACATCAAAGAGCGCCGCTGAATAGCCGAAAAATCCGGCTTGCCGTTCACAAGGCAAAACAGCTCCCCATCCAGGATACAGCGTTTTTTGACGCGCTTGTGCAGGTCCGCGAGCTCCGGCACTTTAGGGAGCATCTTGACCTGACGCTTATTGATGAGCTCCGTGCCGCCCTTTGGGTCTAGATAGGCAAGGCAACGCTCCCCATCAAGCTTGAGCTCATATATATAATCCGGATCGTCAAAAGGCTCACCGTCCGCTCCAATCAGCATGGGATGAACGGCTTTGCTTTCCCAGAGGTCCATCATGCACCTTTCCTCGTCTTTTTGCGTGTAGTCTTTTTCGGAGGGGTATCGTCTGTTTGCGCCAAGCTGGCCCTGAGCGCCTCCATCAGGTCAATCACATTGTTTTCCACGTCGTCAACAGGCGTGACGATCTCTTTGCCCTGTATCTTTTTCTCGATCAGCTCACGCAGCCGCACCTGGTACTCGTCATGATACTGCTCCGGCTCAAATTCCTTGTCCATCGAGCCTATCAGGGTCTTGGCCATGGTCAGTTCGGCGTCATTGACATCGGCGTGGGGCACCTCTTTCGGCAGTTCCTTAATTTCATCTGCAAAAAACATGGTTTCGATAAGGATGCCTTGCTCCGTAGGGATAATGGTCAGCAGCTTTTCCCCGTTGCCCATAACGGTCTTGGCAATCGCCACCTTGCCTTCCTGCTTCATGGCCTGCCGAAGCAGCTCAAACGCCTTTTCACCGCCTTTTTCCGGCACCACATGGTAGGTCTTGTCGTAGTAGATTGGCCGGATATTAGCAAGGTCGGTAAAATGCAGGATCTGGATGGATTTATCTTTTTCGGTCTTTATCCGTTCAAATTCTTCATCGGACACCGTCACGTACTTTCCATCCTCATACTCAAACCCTTTGATGATGTCTTTAGTCGTGACCTCTTTGCCGCAGGAGGCACAGACTTTTTTATACCGGACGCGGCTCATATCCTCTTTGCAAAGCTGGTTGAAGTGGATGTCGTTGTCCTGTGTGGCGGTGTGCAGCGCTACCGGGATATGGACAAGGCCAAACGATATAGCGCCCTTGTGAGCGGCAGGCATAGCAATCCCTCTCTATCTTTTTGGGATTAGTATACCCATGAGAAATAGGGAAATCCCGGAAGGTGATATTTCCCAGTTCTGCGCAGCCTCGGCTTGGTATATAATAAGAACATACGTTCTAAACTGGCGGGAGGTGAGGTTGTGCTGCGGACAATTTTGCACGTGGACATGAATAATTTTTATGCATCTGTCGAATGCCTGTATCATCCGGAGTTGCGCGGCAAGCCTGTGGCGGTGTGCGGTGATCCGGAGGCGCGGCACGGGATCGTCCTCGCCAAAAATTACGCTGCCAAAGCCTACGGCGTCAAAACCGGCAACCCGATCTGGATGGCCCGGCAGCTATGCCCGGATATCGTCATTGTCCCACCGCACTATGATCTGTATGTACACTTTTCGGAGCTCGCCCGCTCCATTTACGCCGAATATACCGATCTCGTGGAGCCGTATGGCCTAGATGAATGCTGGCTGGACGTGACCGGCAGCGGCGTGTTTGGGGACGGCAAGGCCATTGCCGACGCTATCCGCGAGAGGGTAAGAACCGAGCTCGGGATTACCGCGTCGGTGGGAGTGTCATATAATAAAGTTTTTGCCAAGCTGGGCAGCGACCTCAAAAAACCAGACGCCACTACAGTCATCCCATACGACCATTGGCAGGATACCGTCTGGCCCCTGCCGGTAGAGGATCTGCTGTATGTCGGCCCCGCCACCACCCGATCCCTGCACCGCCTATACGTCAAAACTGTCGGGGATCTGGCCCACATGCCCCCGGCATCGGTACGCGCCCGGTTCGGCAAGTTTGGCGTCGTGCTGCAATCCTACGCGATGGGGCTGGATAATTCCCCCGTCTCCCCCATCGGCGCCGAACCGATCATTAAGTCGGTCGGAAACAGCACCACCATGCCCCGCGACATGGAGGACGGGGACGGGCTAAGGATTATCCTGTATATCCTATGTGAGTCGGTAGCCGAACGGTTGAGGGCCCTGGGATTGCAATGCCGCACTGTACAGGTATCCTTGAGGGGTACAGACCTATCCTGGTGCGAGAGGCAGGCCCCGCTTGCGGCCCCGTCCTGCAACGCCACGGCGATCTACAACACCGCATACCGCCTGTACCGGAATAACGCCCGGGGGCCTCTGCGGTCGATTGGGGTGCGCGGATGCGGACTGGACCATTGGGCCCATGTGCAGACATCCCTATACCAGGATATCATACGGTCTCAAAAGCTCGATAGCCTGGACCATGCCGTGGACGATATCCGCCGCCGGTTTGGGCGGGACTCTGTTCGGCGTGGGATCATGCTCATGGACCGGCAGCTTGCGGCGCTCAATCCACAAACCGACCATGTGGCCGTACCGCCGGGAGGACGGTAATGTATAAGGAGGCCCCACCGTGAAACGCTATGTAGAGGTGACGGCCCACACCAACACCGATGGCAAAATCACGCCGGTGGTGCTTTGGTGGGACCGGGATCACAGTTATGAGATCGATAAGGTGCTGGACATCCGCCGGGCGGCCAGCCTCAAGGCCGGAGGCGTGGGATGGCGGTATACCTGCCGGATACGGGGGCAAGTCCGGTATATCTGGCTGGAGGACGACGGGCGCTGGTTTGTAGAGGCCAAGGAGGGGCAGTCATGTGCGGACGATACACCCTGATGACAGACGAGGATTACAAGGACCTGGAGGAGATTGTTCGGGAGGTGTCCCGCACCACGGGGGCACAGGTCAAGACTGAGGGGGACATATACCCGACAAACGACGCCCCGGTGCTCCTAAACCGGGAAGGACGGCGGCTGGCTGATTTGTTTCGTTGGGGTTTCCCCAATTTTTATCGCAAAGGCGTCATCATCAATGCCCGGGCTGAGACGGCGGAGGATAAGCCGACCTTCCGCCCGTGCCTGGAGGCTGGGCGGTGTGTCATTCCGTCTGCAGGGTTTTATGAGTGGGACGCGGACAAACACAAGATACGCTTTTATCAACCCGGCCACGCGCTGTATATGGCGGGACTGTACCGGGTATACGAGGGTAAGCCATGCTATGTAATCCTGACCACGGCGGCCAATCCATCCGTAGCGGATGTCCACGACCGGATGCCGCTGGTATTGCTCCCGGACCAAATTGACCCATGGCTGGAGGATGCCGGAGCGGCGCTGTCCATCCTGCATCGTACTCCCCCGCTCCTACAACGACGATATGCATAACGAGGCCGATCACTCCAACGAGTGACCGGCTTTTTCCATGTCTGCCTGTATAAGCCTTTTGACGTATTCGGCCATACTCGTGCCCTGCTGGTTAGCAAACGATTTAATTTTATCCTTGCTTCCTTTTGGCAGCCATACCCTCAGTTGTTCCATGTTTTCGCTGAGATATTTCTGAGTAGCTTTGTTCTGCGCTTTGCTGTATGGCATAAAATCACCTCGCGTTTAGTATACCATTAAGACATATTGTGCGCTATATATATAGTGCACAATAAAACGAATAAACATTCGTGTATTTTACCAATTGATATATAGTGCACAATATGATATACTATACTCGTAGCAAGGGAGAGGGCGGAAAGGAGACGCCCATGACGTGTAAAGAGTTTACGAAACTATCTCCCGCAGAAAAAAGAGTATACTGGGAAGCACATAAAAAAGCGGCCAAGCGCTCTAACGCCTAACCGCTAACGCAAAGGCCCAAACCATAGCGACTAACTAAAGCCCGTCTCCCTTGCTACACCCAGTATAAAATAAAACGACAAAAAAGTAAAGGGGTAAAAATCATGAAAAATATCAGCATCGATAACGGTATGACCTTTGTAGAGCCCGCCGAAGCGATAGAACAATGCGATTGGGACGTTATTGTTATGATGATGGATGACGACACCCGCGAAAACGTAAGCTATGAGCTCGCCCCATGCACAAATCTCGAGTTTCTGGTCCGGTATCTGGAACTCGCACCTTTTGATCTGATAGTTGGATGACCCGCTCGGCAGGATTAGGAAACGATGAAACATATTGCCATCTACATACGGGTCAGTACGTTGGACCAGGCCAGGGAGGGATACTCCCTGGCCGCCCAACGAAAAACCCTGGAAGCTTGGGCTAAAGTGCGCGGATATGGGGTCGTATACGTGTACGCCGATGAGGGCATAAGCGGCAAAGACATCGACCATCGCCCTGCCATGAGGCAATTGCTGGCGGACGCGAAAGCCCAAAAATTTGACCTGGTCCTTGTCTGGGCCCTCTCTCGTTTGACCCGGAGCGTCTCAGACCTATACAACACCTGGGAGTTACTGCACACCAGCGGAGTCGGGCTTGTCAGCTACACGGAGGCATTTGACGCGACCACCCCCACGGGACGTGCAATGATGGGGTTGCTCGGAGTGTTTGCACAAATGGAGCGAGAGATCACCGCCGAACGCGTCCGTTCGGCCATGGCGGAAAGGGCGGCGCAAGGAAAACGTACCACAAACGAGGTTTTAGGCTATGACCTGGACGGCAAGGACAGCCTCAAAATCAACGAGACCGAGGCTGAGCGCGTGAGGTATATTTATGACCGCTACATCGAGTATCGCAATCTATCGGCGGTTGCCGAGCTGTGCGCCCTACGTGGGTACACCGGCAAGCGTGGCCGGGTGTTTAAAGCTCAGCATATCAAGACCATACTGTCCCGCCCGATCTATGCAGGGTACAACAGCTTTGGCGGAAAACTGTATAAAGGCAACCACGAGCCCATCATTGACATACGCATCTTTAACCGTGTCCAGCAACTACTTAAAAAGCCACGCAAAAACGCCGGGAGCACCCGATAAGAGATCGACAATGTACCGATTGCACCTTGACAATAAAACAAAGTCCAGGGTATACTAAAGTCGCTCCTCGCGATGGGAGCATGGATAGAAATGTGACATGCGGTTGGCGAAATAAAAATCCCGATAGCCCGTTAATTATAAGTATAGGTGGTGTAATAATGTATGACTACCCGTGCCAGATAGCCATCGAAACAAGAAAGACAATAACAGGCCGGTCTGACACTACCACAATTTATTACAAGTGCAAAACCACAAACCGCGCGATCAGGATAGAGATATCCTTCGGCGCAGAGCAAGACATGAAAAAAATTTTAGAAGACACCGTCAAGTCTAAACTGTGCGGCAAATGTATATATCTCCATGAGCTCAAAAAGCCGGACCACCCGTAAGGATGGCCCGGCTCTCTTTGTCCGGCGTCCCGGAGTATTTGATCCCCCTACTTCGTCCGCGCCCTGATCGTGGGCCGACTACTTGGCAGGCGATGTTAAGCAAAATAGGGCCGGTGCAGGCACCGCGCCCCGCAAAACCGGCGGTTTTGTTCCTCGATGCTATTATAGCACATATCCCTCCGATTTTAAAGTGGTCGAAATCGGCCAGTTTAAACCCATCGAATTCGAGGCAATTAAGCTATCCCTCGTTTTCGTCTTTCGGATTGGCGTTCTTTTCGGACTGCTCCAGCACTTCCAACAGCCTTTCGGCGGCCTCGTCACTGTCGATCACCACATCGTGGTATATGCTGCTGGTTGGCATTACTCACTCTTTCCCATCTGCTTGACGAGCTGGTTGCCGTACACCGCCGCGCCGGCCACAAGTATGCCCTGGATCACTGCGTCCACGGTGGGGCCCATGATCGCCAAGGCCCCGCCCACACCGAACACCAGCAGGATCAGCGGGATAAACTTATCCGGGATCACCTCGATATGCTTGACAATGGCCCCGATGATGACCAGGGCCGGGATCAGGACCAGGGCGTTGTCGATAATATAGCTCAGAATTTCCATGTCTCCATCCTCCTATTATGGTGTACGGCAGTATTTTATTTTGGGGGATAGGTCTCGGTCTATCCGGCCGCCCCGGTTAGACCAGCCCTTGCTTTTTGCCGCCGTGCGCGATACCTCAAACCACCCGTCCGCCTGATAGATGATCCCACTGTGGCCCTCCCCAGTGGACGAGTATGCAATCAAGCCTCTGATATTGGGGCAGTGCTTACGTATGTGCCGTCTCGCAGCTGCCAGGGCCTTGCTCTCGGCATATGGCTCCGTGTCATCTACCATATACATCCGGGTAAGCTCCAATATGTGCAGCTGGTCAACCCTTGGGCTTATGGGCCGCCCCCACATCATCCCGCCAATCCGCCTTCCGTCGTCGTCCTGGATTTCTAGGCGCAGTACCGCTCCGGCGGGTGTCGAGTGTAAATAATGGTGCTCCGCTATCCATTTATCCAGCTCTGTTGTGTGTACTTGTATCAGCTTCATGCGCTCACCGCTATTTATGATAGTCCTCCAGGTCGGTAAGCCGGTGGTTAATCACCTTGATCTGCTCTTCCACTACCGGCATTCTGGAGGCAAAGTTGTTATGTTTGTCCACCTTTTTTTCAAGCTGTTCCACGCGGTAGCTGGTCAGCTTGAACCCCGAAAAGCTCCCGATCGCCGTACCGATCAACGCTAACCCGGCGGTTATGATCGGCACAAGGATTTCCGTCATCGGTTACACCCTTTCCAGATACTCCTTGGCCGCGTAATACGTCCCGTCGTCGTACTGTACCTTTACCCAGGTGTAACCGTCCGCCGGCGCTTCCCATCCGTCCAGCACATCCACGACGGTTCCCTTGGGCCATTTGCCTGACCTGGTCCCGGAATTGCCGGGATAGGCGGTATGGTAGTACAGATTCGCGGTCGTGCGGCGTTTGGATACCGTCTGTTCCACCATGTCCACCGCATTGTTGTTGATCCAGTCGATCAGATTGTCCTTGCTCACGTACTTGCCCATAATCTCGATTACCTCCTCATATTCTCCCGGCAGCCCGGCCGTCAGGTAGGGCTCCGGATCGATCCGTTCGTTTCCGGGTGTCCGCACTTCAAAATGCAGGTGCGCCCCGTAGCTGTTGCCGGTGTTTCCCATGTATCCCAGCCGGTCCCCGGCCCCCACCGTCTGGCCTTTGGAGACACACACACTTTTCAGATGCGCGTACAGGGTACAGTAGCCGTTCGGGTGCCGCAGCTTGACGAAATTTCCGTAGCTCGCATCCCCGGACGCTCCGGGGTTGTTGATGTGCCCGGACGCCAGCAGGATCACCTCGCCGCCCGTGTGGGCCGTCACATAATCGGTTTTGTGGCCATCCCCCACGATATCCAGGCCATTGTGCTTGGACGAGTAATACTGTGTGATCAAATCATTGCAGTTTTGCAATACCCGGCTCATGCATTTTCCCCGCTTTCTTGGTTCATTTCGGCCTCAAGCTGCCCAATCTTCGCGCGGGCCTCAGCGCGTCCCTCTAAGGCGGCAGCGTACTTCTCTTCGACCGGCTGGCCGAGATAGAGGCATTCCGCGATTTTATTGGCCACATAGTCGGTATGGATCAGATAGGTACGATAGTACATGATCCTGGTGGTCAAGGTATCTCCAAAATCCTGCAAGTACTGTTCAATCGGCGGCATTACAAACATCATTTCCACCTCCCGATCACAACAATGCCATAGGCGGCCTGGTAATTGGTCAAGCTTATCGCCGATTGAACAAGGACGGAATGGATATATGTGTTGTATACCCCGCAACAGCAAACCGACATGACATCATCACATATAGACGAGGCAATGGCAATTGGATTGGTTCCGGACAAAAACGATACCGGGTAAGTCCAGCTGGGCGCATACCTGTAATACACCGACCCTTTTGGCTGGTTGATATTTAAAGTCTGGTATATATATGTGTAGCAGATCATCGTACCATCGTAAAACTTGACATACTGCCCCGGCTTGCTGGTGGTCCCGGACCCCCTCGCGGCAACAGCATCACCGGCGACGCTCAGGCCGCTGGTAAAACGACCGAATAGTGCGTATAAACTCCGCCAGCTGGTCGCCGACGCACCGATATCCAAGGAAGCATGCGCCGACGGGAGCAAATTTCCTGTTATTCCGCCGCTGGGTTTGAGGGGCCACCCAACATCGAGGGTTTCAGCAAGGCCTGCCACTTTTCCAAAAGCGATCCCCGAGCCGTCCGCCAAAACATCGAACACCGTCTCGGCGGTGGGCAGGTCAAGGTAAGCGGCCGGGCTGGATATGTCGTCCCCGAGAGTGATTTGATATGTATAAGCATTGTCGGCGCTTGCGGCCACCACTTTTGTATAGGTGCCGTTGTATGTGGACGGTGTAACGGTCTCGACCGTCGTATAACTGCTGGAATCGTTTGTCCGGTATCGCAGGGTAATGGTTTTGCTGTTCTTGTTTCCAAGAGACGAGACCGCATAATTAAACGTGATTTTGGCGTAATTCCCCTCATCGTCGTCCGTTGTGCCGGCGGAGCTGGACACCCGCTTGACGGATTGTCCGCTGATCGAAGGGGGCGCATAGTCCAAAAAGGCCAGCCCGGACACGGTCGCGGACGCCGGACGGTTCCGGCTGTCCCGGACCGTCACAGTGATAGTGCTGGGGCAATTGGACTTGACGATCCCGGACGTATAGTCCGCCGAGCCTCCGGTTTCCCCGTTAACCGATACGGAATAGGAGGTAATCGTGCTCCCATAAGCCCCAGCCGCCGATGTCCGCACCCGGATCCTGGATAGCCCTCTCACGTAAGCGCCATACGTGGTCTTATAGCCCGTCGGGTCGGTAGGTGTGGCGATCGACACCGTCGGCTGGAATTTCGGCGTATTCGGTACGTTCAGCGTAAAGTAAGCAGAATCGCTGCCGATCGATGTTAAGCCCTGACGGGTCTGGCATATGATCTGGCATTCCGCCCCGTTTGGCCCCGTCGCATAATTGGCCAGGCTCTCCGGGATTACCCACGAGAACGACGTGCCGATCCCGGACGCTATCTGCGTGATGCCGGAACCGATGGCATAAGCCAAATCGTGCGTAAAGGCGTCGGAAGCCCTGGATATGCTGATGGCCAGTGTGCCGCCGGCCGTCGCCGAAGACGGGCAGGACACCGATGAGGAACGAGGGATAGTGGGCAACGTGATCAAATCACTACTCGCCTCGATGGACTCATACCAGGTACCGCCTAAAGTGGCCTGTATATTAAACACCGAAGACAAGTACATGCTTTTGGAGCCGTCGCCATTATGGGATACCGTCCGTGTGACAGTTCCCAAATGCACAGTTGTGTTGCCCCCGTTGTTAATGGCGGCAGATGTGTAGGCAATAGCGGAACCATCAATGGTGGTGGTGTTGCTTCGGCTGCCAATAGACAGGCTATATTGTGCCTTCTGCACCAGATACATGTTGCATGTAATGGCGCTGGTATTGCTTTCTGTAGACTGGCTGGATGACCAGTCCACCCGCAGGGTGTACCCTCCGTTGCGGATGGACCCCGAAAACGATCCACTGGATGCCATGCTATCCCCCCTTATACCGCTTAAATGACAGGTTGCCGTTTGCCCTGGGTGCGAACACGAATTTTCCGATGACAATCTGGGTTAAAATCTGCGCGTTAGTAATATACAGCTTACTGTTGCTGATATAGGCTACCTCATCCGATCCCACATAAAATGACAGCCTGTCCCCGGACAGCTCCGCGCTGACATGCCCTCCGTCAGGCAGAAGGGTAATTTTTCCGTCTATAAGCTTAATCTGGGCTTTGTACTGGTCGAGCACAGATACAGCCTCATCTGTGGCAGTCTCCAGCCGGCTGAAATCCAGTACCCATCCTTCGGCCGTTTGAGTTAGCCTGGATGACAGGTCGGATACCATATCTCTTGTGCTGGAAACGGATGATACGACGGAGGCAATCGACTCCGACGTTTGGGACATGTATGAGGTCATTTCCCGCTGAATGGTATTGGCGTTGTCCTGTACCGCCTTGATATCCTCGCTGTAGTCGGAGAGCTGGATCCAGTCCTCCCCATCCCACAGATAAATCATCCCGTCTCCGCTATTGATATATGCGTCATTGACCGCCGGGCTTTCCGGTGGCACGTCTAATACTGGGACGACCCCGTCGCTGCCGTTTTCGCCGGGCGGCCCCGTCTGTCCCGGTTCGCCGTCCTGACCATTCGACCCGTCGCGCACCTTATACACGGTCATTGTGTCATAACTGCCATTGTCAGTCAGGGCTCGGAATACAGCCATGTCGCCAAACCAATACGGTCCTCCGGTATTGACGGGCAGGGTAATATCCGTCCCGCATTCCACCCATCCCGACCCGGTGCTGTACTGCCATTTATCCAGGACGGCCCCTTCAGTCAGCTCCGCTGTCAGGGTCAGGGATGCAGGGCTTATACTACCGTCGACAGCATATTTAAACACGTTTCCACCGGTGATTTTTACCGTTTTCCCCACTCTCTGCACGGTCTGGGCGAGGGATACGATTTCCCCTTCAACCTTGTTGACTCGCAGTTCCGTGTTTTTCATGGCGTCTTTAATGGTGATGGCGTTTTTGGTGTTTGTCCGGTCTGCCAGCTTCGGATACTTGGCGGAGGATTCGGATTTCAGCCCACCGTTATACGTCAAAGTTTCCCCGAAAAACAAGGATGCATATGTATTCCCACCGATATCGGCAATAAGTACCGGGTCGCATACATCCAATGCTGGATTGCCGATCCAATCCAAATCAAAGGCGGCAAAAGCCATGCCTTTGACGGCATTCCATATAGGATCGATCACTTCCATCCGGATATCTTCGTCACCGTAATCCAAAAAGGCGTTGTTAGCGATGACCAGCTCGGTCAGCCCGTCCGCCTCGATACTGCTGGGATCCTCCCGATACACGTCGTCATTCTGTGGCTTGCGGGATAGTACCAATCGATTGACGGGGCCATAGGTTTTCCCGATGGTAAGTCCTCGATAAACATCTGGATTGATTCCGTAGGATTTCCCCGACGGCACGACGCTCACGAGAGACAGTTTTCCGTTCCGTCCGATGACGGCATTGCACAGAGCGGATTCCGCGATCATACCAATCACGGTACGGGCGGTCTCTTCTCCAGATAGGTTGGGAGGTCCGGCAAGTTGGACATCCTGCCCGAGAAATACACCACCGTCGTATTCCACGCCGCACAGGGCACAGACCGCCAACAGATATGCCTTCCGTGTGATGGGGTATGTGACGGACGGAAGGTCCTTTACCTTCCAGGCGTCAAATTTCCCCATGGCGTCCGCACCTTTGACAGTCAGCCGCTTTCGAGCTGTATCTGATTGCACCTCATCCATCGCCACGGGTGGGAGCGGCACATACTCGACTGTCCCGTCCGGAAGGTCCACACCGATTTGCGGAAGTATCGTGCTGCCGTCGGCAAAGGTGTATGCCCCATCCCGGTCGATAATCTCCGCCGTAACCGTTGCACCTATGGTACTACCGATGAGTGTCTTTTCCGTCTGCGTCCCGCGAGATACACTGAAACTGACTAAATTGTCATCCCCGGTTATTGTATACGTTCCGATTTGCAGTTTTCCGGACATACTTCTGGGATTGGCGGCTATTGCCGCTTGATAACCTTCGGATACACTATACATGCCGCGCCTCCCTACAATTCGATAAAGCCGACAGACATGGGTTTGTATATAACCGCGGCTTTGCCGACCGACCATATATCGGGCTGTGGTGCCGACACATAGCAGGACATGGTTTTCGTACCCCCGGTTTTGCTGTCCCAATAGGTCACCGATATCACGTAAGGATCAATAGCCGCCAACAGCGCGGACATCTGCCCTTGAGTCAAGAAATGGGTGACACAATCCACTCTCGTTTTTTTATTCACGACGTCGATGATCATATTGCCTCGGGCGTTTCGGCCGCTATCCTCAGAAGCCAGGACGGTGTAGGTCGTCTTTTGCTCCGCTATATAATTGGTAAAGTCGGTGTCCCCAATTTTTAGAAAACCCATAATACCCCCTCTATCCGAGACATAAATCCAGCCCGCCGTTCCGTTGTGCAAGATCATTCAAAGCCCTGAGCGATATTTCACCCAATTGGCGGCCGTCGACATTGATCACGATTTTTGACCGATTCGAGAGCAGAGCCACAATTTTTTCTAATAAGACAGCGGAATTCCCAGTTTCATCACGGACGACTTGGCGCAGCAGGGCTTCCGGGGTTTCTATGTTGCGCCCGCGCGTTTGGTCTCCAAGTACAGCTAAAAACTCGCGATTGGGCGGGATCACGGCTCCCGCCGCCAAGGCCGGAACCTGCAGCCGCGGAACGCGGGAGAAAGAAACGGGGGCTATGTTGAACCCGATGGACTCCCCGGTCTTGATGCCAAGGGCGCCGAGGGCGTCGGCTGCCCAATTGGGAATATTGATCTTGAACTTGTTGAGAATGCCGATGGCGCCGTTGATAGCTTTTTCGAGGCCTCCCACGATACCGTTCCAAATATCGATGAAGAAGTTGCCGATCCCGGTCCAAAATGAATCCCAGCCTTTTTTGAAATCTGTTTTAAATTTCCCCCATTCATCCTGCACCTTTTCCCAGATTTCACCAAATTTATTTCCGACCCCTTCGCAAAATACTTGCCACTTCGACTTGATTTCACCGGACTCCTCGTCGATGTATTTCGCGGTATCTCCCAATTTAGAGGTTGTTGCACTATATATGCTGTCATATTGCTCGTTTGCGGCCGCAATAGTATCGTCCTTTGTTTTCTGAGCGGCATTGACAATCTGATTATACTGATCCTCGTTGATGGCCCCGGCATCCAGCATTTTCTGGGCCTCTAGAAGCTGACGGGCATACTGCTCCTCTGCCGCCGTGATGGTCTCGTCCCGGGTCTTTTGGGCATTTTGGATGATTCCGCTAGCCTGTTCAAGGGAAACGCGGGTGGCGTTGTCCTTCAGGCGGTTCATGATCGCGGTATACTCGACTTCGGTTTCGGACAGCGCCCTCACACCCGTCTGGTTCATGTTGTTCCGAATTTCCGTGATTCGGTTGGATTCCTCCTGGGTCAGTTGCCTTTTTTCATCACTGGCCGTTTGCAGGATGGCGTTGATTTCAGCCTCTCCCTCGGTCACCTTATTTCGCAGGGTATCGTAATAGGCTGTGTTATCGGCAACCAGCTTCTGATAGGCCTCGTCTCCAAGTGCCTTCCGCAGCGGTTCAAGCGCAGCCAGCGCCTCGTTTTTGTCGGAATCCAGCTCGTTGCAGATGGTGTCTGAAATCTGCCTGACCTTGCCCCTGACGTCCTCGACAATGGCCGGATCAATGACTAAACTCCGGTAATTGATGCCCGCCAGTCCGTCGTCCAAGCTACGGATGGATTTTAAGAAAGGTGCCATTTTCGAACGGGTGATGTCGCTGATCCCGTCGCCCAATTCATCCACCGCCTGCACCGCGTCCTCGGCAGCACCTGTAGCAGACAGCAGAGACTTGGCGATAGACTTGAAGCGGGACTCTGTCCCTTTTATACGGTTGCCAATCATTAAATTGCCAACATGCTCCAGAGCGCCAGAAAAATCGCCTTTGAGGATATCCGCCGTCAGCCCGAGAACGCTTGCAAGATTACGCAGCATATCCTCCAGACCGGAGAAAATTTCCGTCCATGTTAGATCATTGATAAACCAGCCTATATCGCTGAGAAGGTTGATGTTACGGGTAATAATCGGGCCGATAATTTCTATGATATCCGCTAGATCTTGAAAAACAGTGCTTTCCTCGAATTGTTTAACCAGGCCGTCGAATTTGTCCTTGAACCTATCAAAGAAGTCAAGTACCTTCTGACTGTTGTACTCGCTGACGGGCTTTAAAAAGTTGTCGTAGAAGCTTTTGTAAACCGTTTGGTATCCACTGAGCACCACCCCCAGCCCTTCCGCTGCAGAAGCGAGGATATCCAAAAAGCGCGGAAGGGCCTCTTCGACGGTCCATTCAGCCAGCGGAATAAAAATCTCATGATACGCCCACCCCAGCCCTGAAAACAGGGATTCGGTGAAGGGCTCCAAGGATTTTTTCAGACGCCCGAAGGAATCCGTAAGGTTGTCGAAATCCAGAGCTTGCAAAGGCTCCAAAAACGACTTTATGATTTTCGCAAGCCTCGAATTTTCTGTATCAAACGTTGTTCCGCCGTTTCCGGACACAATCGGAAGCACCGAGGACGATGAAGCGCCGGCAGTCGATCCCGACGTTTCCGACGTGACGGTATTCAGCTCGTCAAAATTAAATTGGGCGGCCTTGGCGGCTTTTGCAGCGGCCCGAGTGTTTTCGGCCAGCTCCGCCTCTGACTGGGCGGCTTCCTTGATCGCGTCCGCCTGTTTTTGTTCAGCCGTTCCATCCGACTGCGCCCCAAACGCCGAAAACAGGGCTCTCGCCATATCGGTAAGCGATGTCACGATCTGGTTCAATGTCTGCACAAGGGGCGTAAGCACCTGTATCAGGCCTTGGCCGATTACGGACATAAACTCTTTCCAGTTTTCGGTCAGGATTCGGGTCTGGTTCGCCCAGCTATCGGAGGTTTTGGCAAAGTCCCCTTGTGCCAGTGCCAGCTGCTCGGTGACAAAGGCGTACCTCAGTTGTACGAGCTCCGCCTGCGTCATGGCGGATATGCTTTTCCGTATGCCCTTTTGATAGGCGAACTGTTGCAGATTCGCCTGGGTCATCACCACGCCCAGATCTTTGAGCGTTTCGGTTTCCCCGGTAAAAACCGATTTTAGCTTAGTATCGGCCAATTCCTGGGTTATGTTATAAAATGACGCCACATCGCCAGATAGGCCCGCCAGAGATATGGCCATGTCGGACGCCTCGCCCGCTGCCAGACCCATCCCCCGCGCCATAGCCATATAAGTACTTGCGGTCTTTTTTGCCGACAGGCGGGACATCCCGAATTGCTGGATGGACGTACTGGCAAACTCTTCGGCCTTATAGGCCATACTACCGAAGGCGGTATCGACGACGTTTTGAACTTCAGTGATATTGCTGCCTAATTCAATGGCGGATTTTCCGAAGTTCACTAGCGCCTTGACGCTGAACGCCACGGCTACAGCAGCACCGATTCCTTTTAAAGACGATTTGAGACCGTCGAGTTTACCCGGAAGTGCGCGGACGCCGCGTTCAAGCTGGTTTGTCTTAAGATCTACATCAATAATAACTCTTCCGTCTGCCATATTTCCGCCTCCTGGCGGAGTCATCGGCACAACGGCGCTACTTGACCCCTTTTTCTATCCGTATTTCGAATACGCGCCGGCAATTTTTTCCCTTACAACGCACGTACAAACCGTGTGCTTCTGCCGTGTCGGCCTGCTCAATCGGCATGGCATATCCGCAATATGGACATATAACCTTTTTCATATGCCCAGCATCGCCTCCAGCCTGGCAATTTCAGCCGCCTCTCCGGCGCTTTGCCGATGTTGAAAATCCACAGCTTCCTTGTGATCCCGGTAATACTCCCGTTCCCATTCAGATAAGGCCTTCCCTTTGGCCTTTTTTTGCCGTATACCAACAACGGTCGAAAGTTGTCCTTCCCCAATGCCGTTAAAATACGCTATAAAGGTCCACCAATGCAGATAGGGCAGTTCTCGGACCTCTCTGCCTGCCACCTTATTGATGTCGGCCACGATCAGAGGCGCATCTTGTTCCCAGTCGATCAATTTCGGCGCCGGCCTGGCGTCTTTCTCCATTCCACAGGCGATAAACGACATCATCTGTTCCGATGCCTCCCGATAATGCGTTTTCGGTATCATCCCAAAATCGGTATAGAACAGTGCAAGCGCGATATAGATGCGCTCCGCCTCTGTGTCGTTCCGATTTTGAAGATGGAATAAAATGCTCAATATGTCCCGATAATCGGTTTCAATTTTATACTCCTTCCCGCCCACTTTTACAGTTTTGGGAAGCGTCCAGCCGATCATTTGCGCTCCGCCGTCCTGCGCTGTGCCCGGTTAATCTTCGCTTGCTCAAGAGCTTTCTGTGCTTTTGCCCGCGCGCATTTACCGGCTCCTTCTTCAAAAACCGGCAACAGCGCATCGAATAGATTTTCAATCAGACGCTTCCCATTGGCGCCAACCGACAGCACATTCGCCCCGAGCAGGATCCGGTCGAAATCATTTTCCGGTCCGAATATTTCAGATAGGATCGCTTTTGCTTTCATATCGTATTCCCTCAGCAACCGCAGACCTCCCGCCCCGTCTCCCTCGACTTTTGCGATTTTTTCGGCAAATTCCTTGTCAATCTCGCCAATCCTGTCCGTGGCGCCCAAAAAACGGCTGTATAAGTTTGGGTCAGATGGGTTGAAACGCAGAACCCCACCGTCGCCGATTTGAAATTCCTGTATTCCCAGATCCATTTTCAGTGTTTTCATGCCCTATCTTCCTTTCGTAAAGGCCCGCCCCTGATATCCAAGGGCGGGCCGTCTGTTATCCCTACTCCGCGCCGTTCGGCGTAAAGGTCACGGTACCATTCGATACCGCCGCGGTTCCTGTCGTGCGGATCCCGCCGAATGTCACATCAATAGGCATCCCCACATTGGAGGAGCCGCCAAGCCCAGAGGGCTTAACAGCACAAGCTTCATACCGCTCGGCGAACATAGCCGTCCCGGTGGTCCCGGCATAGCAGTGCACCACCAGCATATCTTGATTGGCAAGGGCGGCGGCGTCTTGGTCTTTGACTGCTATATTCCAAATTTTTTGTTGTGCATCGTCTCCTGAATCCAGTTCGCACGGATCGAAGGTCTGTGTGATCGTAGGTCTTTTCATGGTTGTGTAGACGGTCCCGAAAATATCGGTTTTGGATTCTTCGCCCCAGTCGTACTCCATGGAGCTGTCCTCTACACGTTTTCCGATCGGGCTCCACGCCGGTTCGGAGTTCGTACCCGTATTGAGATACAGTACAAGCAGCCGACGCTCCACAACCATCCCGGACGATGTGTTAAATGTGATATCGCTCATCAATTTCACCTCATTATTAATTTAACAAATGTCAACTTGATTTGTATTTGGTAGATACCCGAACCGTTTTCTCCGATATCCAGCAACAGCACGTTGGATGGGATGATTCTTTCGGCTTTATAGTTGCCGGGGAGATTGGGAAGGCTCCCGTTTTCAAGCCATTCGAACAGGCCTTCCAAAAAGTCGTAGTTGTCCTGTCGGTCCACCTCATCCGCCGTGCATTCTCGGGCCAGAAACACATAATCGTTTTCATAGGTACGGTTGCCCAAGATGTCCTCGGATATCCGGATGTTTCCGGCAGGGGATACCGCGTAGCTTTCCGCATCCTCTGAAACTCCGTCGGTTAGGATTCGCACGGGACGCATATCGGGATATCCCGACAGAAACTCCTGCAGGGATTTCAGTATGCTCATCCGGGCTTCCCTCCCGCCGCTTTAGCAATCTTGAGCGTAATCTGCCGCCCTTTATCCGACCACATCCGTTTGTCCCACAACGGCCCGCGCCTGGGTGCCCCGTTATACCGCAGGTCTTTGGATGGGGATGCGTATACTTTAGGCTCCCCGCTTTTGGCAAAGGAGCTGCCGGTTGTAATCCCCACCATCAGTTTTCCTATGTACTGATAATGAGCATATGGCCCTTTGTACTCCACATAGTTGGAACCAACGGTCCGGGTGTTTTTCAAGGTTCCCTGGCGCATGGGCACGTAAGGATCCATCTGCCGGGCGCACTCGGAGGTAAAGATCTTCTGTACCCGGCCATTGGGCTCCAACCCACGCCGGCGCAGGATAGCCCCCACACTGTCCATCTTTACCTCAACCTTCATATCCCCGTCACCTCCCAATGGGCCATACTACCGCCGTAATCTCGCGTATCCACGTGACTGATCGTCAGAACGTCATTAAAGCGATGTAATTCCTTGCTGGACCGCTCGATCTCATACCCGGTGTCTCCAAGGATAACCGAGTCTCCGCTCGCAAGCGTCCATTTGCGTGATTTATCGGCCAGTGCGGCAAAGTCCTTCGGCTTGCAGTAATCGCCCCCGGCGGACACGGAAAAGGGGATAAGGAGCACCAGCCCATTGTCGGCCGATACACCATTCCTTCGGATTGTCCGGCCTTTTGAGCTGTCCCAGAACACCCCCCGCAGCACCGCCCGTTTCCATCGCTCGGTGTTTCCGTCCAGGTACTTGTTATAGAGGGTCACGGTGTGGAGGAACATCATATCCACTTCGCGCCTCCTAATCCAGGAAGATAAAAGCGGGCGGCGTCCAGAAGGCGCCGCGCCGCGCTCTTTCCCTGCGTAGCGTAGGTCTTCGACCAGTTTCCCACCGACTGAGACTGCACCTCACCGCCCTCCTCGTTTTCCTGCCACGCCTCCGCCACGGAACACACAGCCGATTTGTAACCGTCGGCAGAGCTGTCCGCTTCCAACGTTCCGGCCAGATACGCCTCGGCCCGGGCGGAAAGGCGGGGAAAGTCTGCCTCGGCGATTGCATTACCCATATACGTATCCACATAATACTTGTAGTCAACCACCGAGGCGGCCTCCTTTAACCAGAAGTTTTAGGCGTGATGGCGATCCCCTTGAGCACCGCCGCCTTTAGGGTGTTTTTCAGCGCCACCCCAGCCACTAGCTCCACCTCGCCGGTTTTCACAGCGCCAGGGGCCGACAGGTCTGGCATGTAGCTGCTGATGACGCCGGTTCCAGTGGGGGAAATGCCGTGGAAGCCATCCAGGCCAAGCGTGACCGCGTAAATCTCCGTCGTCCCCGCCGCGCTGGACGTGGCACCGGAGGTGGCCACGACATCTATGCTGGACGTACCGTTATAATACTTGCCTAAATCCACCATAGGAACGCCGGCATAGGTCTCCACCACGCGGCCGAAATCGTCCTTGGTACGCTCGTAATAGCCAGCGCGGCGGGCGATGGACCGGGCCTTGATGAGCATGGCGGTATTCATGAGTAGCATAGATGGGGTGCCGTCCAGAACGCTCAGAAAACCGTCCATTTCATCCAGAAACGCATTGTAGTTGCTGTCCAGTTCGCTGGAAGAGGTCAGGCTGACCGCACTGGTGATTTCATTCGACGTACCCGACAGCAGCTTCCGCAGGCCGTCGAAGGTGTTGGTCACATACCCGGTCCCCGTGCTGGCGGACGTGCCATTGATAACCAGGTTGTGAAAGTAGTTGGCGGTAGCCTTGATCTTCTGCTCGGCCTGGAACGCCAGCTCATCCACCGCGCCGGAGGTGTTCTGCAGCACACGGTCAACCTGGAAAGAGCCGCCCATGATAATGGCGTTGGTAGTTTTCTTTTCCCGCTTCGCCTCGCCGGCGGCGTACTCGCTGTTGATTGTGCGCACCGCGGCGGTGCTGGGGGTCTTCAGCTGGATATATCCATATGCCAGCGTGGAACCACCGGTGCCGGGGGAAATCGCGTTATCAAAAGTGAGTCTGTCCAGCAGCAAAGAACTGCGCCGGAACATATCAATGACCTGCTGGTCAACCTTGTCGGCCATACCGACTTTCGCTTCCGCTAAAGTAATAGCCATAAATTAATCATCCTTTCATTTCATATCATATCGTTCTCTCAGCGCTCCCGCCAAAGTAGTCGGAGCAGCGCCGGGAGGGTCTTCATGCTCTTTGCCGCTGTCCACGCGGCCCTTTGGGGCAACCTTTTCCGGCTCAAACATATAATCGTGGGATTTTTTTAGAATCTCCAGCTGGTCATCCAAACCGATAAGCTTGTCACCATCAAATTCAATCTTGTCTTTGTCCAAAAGCGCTCTCACTGCTTTCAAGTCCCGCGCCTTACACGACAGCAACGCCACGTCCAATGCTTTATCTAGTGCCATTTGCGCGGTGTCGGCCTTGTACTTTTCTTGGAGGGCTTCAAAATCCCCCTTGAGTTTATCCACGTCCAAACCGTCAAATTTTTTCACGGTTTCCTGGAGTTGCCGAATTGTCTCGTTGGCGGACTCTACTTTCTGCACCTCCGCTGTAAACTTTTCTTTACCCACATAGTCTCCGCTTGCCAGATTCGCCAGCTTAACCTCCTTATTTCCAGCCAGTTTTTCGGCTAACTGATCGTAGGTCAATGCGGCGTCTCCAAAGATTGCTTTCAGAAATTCCATTCTGTTCCTTCCCCGCCGTAGATTTAATTTATAAACGCTCGGCCACTCCGAGCTGCGGCGTTCCGGCATTTAAAGCCCGGCCGGTATGGGCATTTTTGTATAACAAAAGGACGGCGCCGAAGCGTCGCCCTTGTTACCGGAGATTATTCAAAATGGATGGTAATGGCCTCCCCTGTTTTATACCAGCGCGCAAATTTGTAGTAAGGGGACCATTTTTCCCGATTTGCTTCGCCGATGCTCCAGTCATCCCGGAATGCGGCTACCAGCTGAACGGGGATCAACCAGCCGGAAAGGTCCTCTCCGTCCAGTTCATCGGTGACGATCTCCCGACCCTCCCCGGAATCCATGTAGAATTTGCAGTACTGATCTTCCGCTGATCTTTCCACAAGCCGCCAGAACCGGTCAAATTTTTCGTCCAACAGAATCACCCTTTCCACGCACGCTTAACGCGGGCGTTGGTTATGCCGCCTTTCAGTATGGTGACGAAAGCCCCCTCTTTGGCGACCACCACGTCTTCGCCCTTGATAATAAAGTCCACCGGACCGTCTTCGCGCCGCCCGTCCGGGAGGATTTTCCCCTGACCGCGCCACTCTCCCCGTACAATGGTGTCCCGGTTGGCGACAATATCACGGATGATGTCCGCCAGCCTCTCCCGGTCGTCCGTACCGCCGGGGGACAGGCCGTAATCCGCCGCATGGCGACGGATTTTTTTGCCCAGCTGCGCATCGTCAATCACGATACCGTCATTATACCGCATATGGAGTCGCTTGACAAATGCCCGGCTTTCCCCCGCTGCCCTCGCCGCCTCTCTGCGCCCGAAGCCTTCCACCCGCTCCCGCTCCGTCTGCCGCTTCAGGCCGGTTTGGGTTAAAAAGTCTTTTTGTTTTTCCTGCCAGCGGGACAGTTTGGCGGCCGCCTCGGAGGTATCCAGCCCAGCGGCTTCCATTGCTTTATATTCACGTTTCCACCGCCGAATGTTCCGCTCAATAGCCCGCTGCTTTTGGGCGGCTTCGTACTCGGTCAGATTTTCGCCGTTGTATGTATATTTTTGGGCGTTCATTTCATCTAACTCGGACTGCGTATAGGCCGGATCGGAAACACCCTCGAAGAAGGGGAAAAAGCTATGCCTGCAGTTCCAGCCGCCCAACCCCGATCCCATGCCGTAACCGGTGGAGGATCGAAAATCAGGATATCGTGGATGCGTGCCGGATCGGCTAAACACTTTTCCCTGCCACACGGTATGTTCTGGCCTCGCCCCGGCGTGCGCTGTGGTCTCCACCAAATCGCAGCTCAACTCATCTGCAAGAGCCTCCTGGAGACGCAGGGCCGACTGATTGGCCCCGGTCACCGCCGCCCGCCTTACGGCCACGTCCATGTGATCCACACGCCCGGACGGATAGGCAATACTCTCTATACCCTTTTCCGCCAGATCCTTCACCGCGCCATGGATTGCCTCCTCCTGGGAAAACGCTCCGGACTGCAATTGCAGCCAGGCCCGGTCAAGCGCTCTCTCAAACTGCTTTGTGGCGGTGTTCGCCGTTGTTCCAGTCAGATTTTCAAACAACCCCTCCGTGTTGCGGATCCCATCGTTAATCACAGCCTGTAGCGTCGGGGATGCTGCTAATTCCGGCGGCGACAAGCCTGCGCGTTTGTATATGGCCGCGTCCTGCTTAATAGCCTTGATTCCCGCCTCTTCCATCATCCGCTCAATTTCTTTTCGGCTTTTGCCGGTTTGCGCGGATAGCACCTGCACAATCCAGCCGTGGCAGTTGCCCATCTCAATCAGCTTACGGTATTGCCATTGGGCGGCGGGGATATAATAATCCATGCCGGAAATCCTCCGGGCCATGTCGGCGATGATGTCCATCTCCACTTGGGAATACAGTTCAATCAATACCTCGGGAAGTTCATCAATCTGTTTCGGTTTCAACATTAGCTATCACCGCCAAACCCCATCCACTCGCCGTCGGTGCGGTTCTCTCCGACCATTTTTTTAGCCGTTGCCTCGTCCTCGCCATACCATTTCATCCGATATTCCCATTTCAACATCAGGCCGTCCCGAACTTCCTGTTGGTCTCTCAGGCGCTCACTTTCTTTGTCTATGATGTAGCTGTCCTCGAATTGTACCGTAACAACCGCCTCGGGGTCTACAGTAAGACCGACGACCTCTTTCCCGATCCACAGCGCGGCTTGTACGACTGTTTTAATGGCCGCTTCCACGGTTATGTAATGTTTAGCTGCATTCTGGACCAATTCCTGCTTATCACCCGTGTACTGGGTGGCCGTGACAACACTGCCGGCGTTGAATTGATAATGCTTGGTGCCCAGCCCTACTTTGAAAGACAGATAATCTAACGCGGCCTGAATTCCATCCTTGTTTTCCGCTACCCGAAGAGCCGGGTTAAACTCATACACTAGGCTTTTGACGTCGTCGAAATCTTCAGCATCACCCATTTGCATGAACAGCTGCTGGGCAACATCGTCCGGAGCGATTGTCACGACATTTCCGTCGCGGTCCTTTGCCTGATGCACCAGGGATTTGTTGTAGAAAACCTTTTTCCCACCGAGGTAAAAATCTCGGCAGAAGTTATTAAAAGCCAAATCTACACCCTGCAAATCGTCTATGGCGTCCGAAAAAATAGAAGCCCCAAGACCGTTGCTGCACTCGATATTATTGACCTCATTCGGGCTTATCAAGGCGAATAAAGGATAGCGGCTGCCAGTATGCCAGACTGGTGCCACGCCTGAAGAAAGCGGCTCCGGAATTAGCGTGTCATTATTGATTCGGAAGTACAGATTGGTGATCCGGTAAGTCCCACTGTCCTCCAACTCGTGCAGTTCCAGGTATACATACGATTTGCCGCGGCGGGTCTCTTCCGACACGAACGCCGCTTCCGTTACCACACCGCCTCGGACCGACAGAGGGATGATCCGTTGAGCGTCTAGGTAATCCAGGGCGAGAGCCGTCTTGCGATCCGGAACCACTTCGCCTTCCTCTGTGACTGCCATTCCTTTGGCTCTGACCAAAAAGGCCCCGGTTCCGCTATAAAAGGCTTTTTCAATCAACTTATTTCCGGAGTCCCAAAAATTTAGACGACCGAATTCTCCACCAGAGCCGTCGCTGCCAACAAGAAAATCCGCGCTGGCTTTATCGTCAATCACAATACGCGTCTTCTCATTGAGAAGGATGGACGCCCAATCGCGGCACACTTTTTTTGCCATGCGCAACGTATACAGTTTTCGGTCTGTGACGGAACCGTCCGGATTGACCTGGCGATACCGGTGAAACGGCTGATAATACCCCCTCCACCAGTCCGTCCATACGGCAATATGCGCGTAGTATCGGGAGTCTAAACTGTATCCCAGGTTTTTATTCAACCAGTCAATGATTATCGTTATGTTCATGCGGGACTCCTTCCGGGAGTAGTTTCCCCATATATCGCTCCCATGCGTACTCGAATGCGTCTAGTATGTCGATGTCGGTGCTAAAATTATCGAGCCGTGTATCTTTGGTTTTTGTCGTGTCCCAAACCGCCATCGACAGGCCGTCGATCAGTAGCCGGCAACCACGCAATATTTTTAGCCGCCCTAGATTTAGCAAGGTGTTGGCGCAACAAATCCGCTGTGTAATCGCCCGCTTCGCACTGTCATGAACAGACAACCCGGGCATGGATTCCCGGCAAACGCGACGCAATCCGTTTGTTAGATACTGGGCCTCGCTGTCGGCAAAAGCGTTTTTTATGGGGGGCCCCGGAAAATCCCGTTCCAACCGCTGAATGAATCCGACGAACTCACGGTTAACCCGGTCTGAATCAATATCGCCTTTGCGCCCGGCAATGTGATGGTCCGCCAAAACCGTTATCCGCGAAAAACGCTCATGAAATGCCACGGCCACAAAGGTGGTGAGAGACCGGTTTCCTCCATAGTCCACACCTATCGTAACAAAATCCACGGATCTCAGCCAAGCTGTCCGCGCATCCGGCTCCGCTGGCATATCCGTCAAATACATATCCGGATTATCCGCGAACTGTTGATAAATCAATCCCTCGGCGGCTTTCCATTTCCCTAAAATGAAGCGATCATAGTAAACCGTTCCCGCATATTCCCGTTTAAGCGAAGCGACGAAGGATGGATCCAAAAACGGGTTATCGTCTATAGTGAATGCCATCTGATAGATATCCGCATCACTGTCCAAAAAGGTCTTGAACCAGTGATGAGGGTTATCCGGGTTGCATGTTCCGTCGAAACACGCCCCAGGCTTATCCAGTCTGGACTTGAGCATCTGGAAGACAGTCTCGTTCCATGTTGTGATTTCATCCCCGTAGCAATACGCAAGACCGGCGCCCTGCAGTTTGCTTACTTGGCTAATCTTATCGGCTCCCAGCGCGTAGCACTCACGACCGAACAACATGACCTTGTTATCGCTGCCAATTCTGCCCACCAATCCGGAGGTCCATATTTTTCGCAACGGATCCAGAATATTCCGCTCCAAGGTTCCCTTTGTATTGCCGAGCAGCAAAATCAGCCCGTCAGCCGGTGCGTTGCGTATACGTAGGGGGATTTTATAATAGTCCAGATATGTTTTTCCCGACCGAGTAGCCCCAAGGGATATGTTCCACCTGTGGTACTCCCGTATGGAGTGCCTCCAAACCGTTTTTTGCTTTTGGCTAAATGCAATCGTCTCCATCGTTCCCCATGCTCCCATCAATAGCCGTCAGCACTTCATCCAGCTTTTCCACTGCCTCGCTGTCTTGCGGTTTATCCTCACCGATGATGCTACGGAGCTCCTTGGCGGCGGATACGTCTCCAGCGCAGGCGGCGGCCAGCAGCCCGGAAACCATCAGCATCTTGTTGTCAATCCCATCTCGGGGCACGCCCATCCGTGCCAGCCTGTTATACTTCCGCCCGTCGGCGACGGGGAGGGAGAGGAGGAATTCGGCATACTCCTTGAGGGTCTTCTGGGCGCGCCTTGCTTCGCCGGAGGCAACCCCGCCTTTATGGCCTCGCCTCTTTGCTTCCTCTTTGCTTAATGTCTTTATCGGCCTCAAATTTTTCTCGTTTGCCAACGTCACCACCTCTCACTCAAAGAGCGCCCTGGTTAATGCCAGGACGCCCTCTAAATAGATTTCCACGCTAGTATTATAAATCGTCCAAACCGGAAAAACCGGAATCGGATAAGAATTTTTGAATCTTTTTATGGGACGTAGTCTCATCCGACCACCCAAACCGAAAACTGATCTTTTGCCAACCCCACCCCAGGACGTACCGATACCGCATGATCGCCCGGATTT
>ERZ825896.1134-NODE-1134-length-31404-cov-7.293087_pt1 | contig 31404 bp, 19 predicted proteins | sample MGYA00519858_ERZ825896 | MGnify/ENA primary metagenome ERZ825896 (study PRJEB31778, sample SAMEA3449214) | human gut metagenome | biome: human gut; feature: human-associated habitat; material: faeces | place: United Kingdom | collected 2010/2012 ...
GATATTAAAAAGAAAGGAATATGGTGTTTCAGCTTCTATAAACATCATACAAGAAAAAATGGAAAATGGTCTTAACAAAAAATACGGATTACTGACCGCAATCTGCATGGTTGTCGGTATTGTTGTCGGTTCCGGTGTATTCTTCAAGGCGCAGACGATCCTGCAGAAAACAGAAGGAAATATGGTGATGGGTATCTGGGCGTGGCTGATCGGCGGCGCGATTATGCTCTGCTGTATCGCCGCCTTTTCGATTATGGCGACGAAATACGAAAAAGTGAACGGGGTCGTGGATTACGCGGAGGCGACGGTCGGCCGCAAGTATGGCTATGTCATCGGCTGGTTTATGACAATGATCTATTATCCGACCCTGACCTCGGTGCTCGCGTGGTTGTCGGCGCGGTATACGCTGGTATTCCTGACCTCCGCGTTTCCGAATCGGATCACGCTGGTGATTCCGGCGGCGGAGGGGGGCTGCGTGGTCGGGCCAGAGTGCATGGCGCTCGCTCTGTTCTTCCTCTGTGCGGCCTACGCGACCAACGCGCTTTCACCGAAGATCGCGGGACACTTCCAGGTGGCAACGACCATCATCAAGCTGATCCCGCTGCTTTTGATGGCAGTCGTGGGCATCATCGTCGGGCTTGTTTCCGATCAGGGCGTCCTTTTGGAAAACATGGCGAATCCGGGCGCGGAGACGACCGGAAATCCGCTGTTTGGCGCGATTGTCGCAACGGCTTTTGCTTATGAGGGCTGGATCATCGCGACCTCGATCAACGCCGAGCTCAAGGACGCGAAACGGAATCTGCCGATCGCGCTGATCGCGGGCGGCATCATCATTGTGGCCATCTACCTGTTCTATTACATCGGCGTAGCCGGCGGCGCGACGGTGGAGGATCTGATGAATGACGGCGCGACGACAGCCTATCTGAACATTTTTGGCGGCGCGTTCGGAAACATCTTGAATCTCTTTGTGGCGATTTCCTGTATGGGTACGCTGAACGGACTCATGCTCGGCTGTACGCGCGGGATCTACGCGGTGGCAACGCGCGGCGAGGGTCCGCATCCGGAAATGTTCCGCCAGGTTGATAAGGTGACGAACATGCCGAATAACGCGTCAATTCTGGGGTTGCTGCTCTGCGGTTTCTGGTTCCTGTTCTTTTACGGTTCCAATCTGGCGGCGTTCGGCTGGTTCGGGCTGTTCAGCTTTGATTCCTCGGAGCTGCCAATTGTCACGATTTACGCGCTTTACATCCCGATTTACCTGATGTTTATGAAAAAAGCGACCGACCTCAGCTTCACGCGGCGCTATCTGATTCCGGCGCTGGGACTGATCGGCAGTGTATTCATGGTCTTCGCGGCCATCTACGCGCATGGCATCCAGCCGTATCTGGCGGCGAAGGCAAACGGTGGGTTCGCTTGCCCGATCGTATTCTATCTGATTTTATTCGCGGTCGTTCTGGTATGGGGACTCGCGCATTATAAGAACCGGCAGGCAGACGCGAGAACGCCGCAAACGAGCGCGGAGCCGGCACCGGAGGCAGGACAAAAGTAAACATAACGAAATACAGATTTCTATGTGCGCATGGCGCTCATCTGTGAGCGCCGCTCCGCAAGGTGCTTTTGTCGTGATTCCGCAAATATCGCATAGCGATAGTTCCTACAAAATAAAAAATTCGCGCGGAGGTGTTTTGACATGAAAATCATTGATTTGACGCATACGATTTCTGAGGATATGCCGGTTTATCCCGGCACGGAGCCGCCGGTGCTAAAGCCGACTAACACATACGAAAAGGACGGGTTTCGGGAAACACTCCTTTCGTTGTATTCACATACAGGAACCCATGTGGATCCGCCCGCGCATCTGTTCGCGGATCGAGCCACCCTCGACGCGCTGCCGATTGAGCAGTTCGCGGGGAAAGCGCTGGTGATTGACTGTACGCGTCTTGCCGAAGGCGAAGCGATTCGCATGAACGAGCTGGAACAGGCAGGCATCGAAAAAGCAGAGGCCGCGGATTTCCTGCTCTTTCATCTCGGCTGGGATAAGCGATGGGGAACTGACAGCTATTTTGGCGATTATCCCTGCATAGACGACGAGGTTCTGCGTTTCATTCTGAGCACAGGCAAAAAGGGCATCGGCTTTGATGTCATCGGTATGGACCCGATTTCCGACACAAATCTGCCGCGCCACAAAAAGCTCTTTTACGAGCATGATGTGATCAATATTGAAAATCTCTGCAATCTGGACAAATGCGGCAATGATTTGTTCTGGTTTTTCGCCTTGCCGCTCAAGTGGAAAAACGCCGACGGCGCGCCGCTCAGAGCCATCGCGTTTTGGGTATGAGTTTCGTGTTTCACTGATCAGACTAAATCAAGAAAGCCCCTTGACAAGCGCGAGGGGCTTTGTCATACTGAAAACAGAAGCGCACGAATGCGCAGTCGGCAGCGTGATGCATAAGCATGCAGGGGAAAGGTCGGATGCGCCGGACGCGTGTAAGACGGACGCAGTGACCGCTGCAAGAAAGCCCGCAATGTAGTTGTGGTTTAGGTGTCTGCGGCGGGGCGTGCGGCAGGAAAAGGGGAACAGGAGATTTTATGGAAGCTTTTTTGGAAAATATTAATTTTCAGATGGTCTATACGAGCATCGCGCGCTGGGTGCTGGTGGCGCTGGCAGTCTATATTCTGGTGCGCTGCGTGGTTTCGCTGGTTCGCGTAAGCAGTCCGGCAGAGGTCTGGGCGTATCTGCATATCAGCCGCTACGGGCTGGATGCGGACGGCGATGTGGAGCTGCTCGACGAGCGCAGTGAGCCGATCACGCATTGGGAAAATGTCATCGGACGCGCGGCAAGCTGCGATATTCAGGTCGCGGATGAGGCGATTTCACGCAATCATGGCGTGCTGACGCGCGGGACTGACGGAACGTGGGCCTATCGGGATCTCGGCTCGAAGAACGGCAGTTATCTGGAGGAGGTTCGGATCAGCAAGGAGGGCGAGATGGGACCGCCGATCACGATGGCCTACGGCGATGTGCTGCGAACCGGATTGACAGAGTTCACGCTGCTGCCAATCAGTCTGGAGGAACAGAACAACAATCTGGCAATGCGAAAATCAGACACAAAGATGATGTCGATCGGGCCGACGATGGCAGCGCTCACACTGTTTCAGATTTTGACGATGCTGCAGCTGTGGCTGGCACTGGGCACCGATCATCTGCAGAGCATTTTTGTCAGCTTTGGCGGACTGATGCTGCTGATGTGGAGCTATGTGGCGATCGTGCGCGCGAGCGGACGGGCGGGCTTTGAGATGGAAGCCATCGCCTTTTTCCTTTCGACCCTGAATCTGGCGGTCGTGGCGAGCTCCGCGCCGGACAAACTGTACAAGCAGTTTTTGGCTGTGGCGATCGGAGTGGCGGTGCTGCTTTTGATGTGCGTGCTGCTGCGAAATCTGGAAAGCTGCAAGCGCTTGCGGTGGCTGCTGCTCGGGGGCGCGGCGCTGCTTTTGGTTGCAAATTTGGCGCTGGGCACGTTTGGCTACGGCGCGAAAAACTGGCTGGCAATCGGGCCTGTCAGCTTCCAGCCGTCGGAGCTGGTCAAGGTGGCGTTTATCTGGATCGGGGCGGCGTCACTGGACGAATTATTTGAAAAAAAGAATCTTTGGATTTTTATGGGCTTCGCAGCCTTCTGCTTTGGCTGTCTGGGGCTGATGGGAGACTTCGGAACAGCGGCGATCTTTTTCGTGACATTTTTGGTGATCGCGTTCCTGCGCAGCGGAGAATTCTCGAAGCTGCTTTTGATGGTGGGCGCTGCCGCCGCGGGCGGCTTTATGATTCTGCGCTTTAAGCCTTATGTCGCCAAACGCTTCGCGACCTGGGGGCATATCTGGGACGCGGGCATCATGGATGCGGCCGGATACCAGCAGACCCGCACGCTCAGCGCCTCCGCGAGCGGAGGCCTTGCGGGTGTCGGCGCGGGTAAGGGCTGGCTGGTGGATCTGCCGGCGGCGGATACCGACATGGTCTTCGGCGTTTTGATCGAGGAATGGGGGCTGATCATCGCGGCGCTGGCGGTTCTCTCCATCGTCACGCTCTCGGTGTTCGCGGTGCGATCCATCATGGAGGGACGTTCCACCTATTATACAATCGCGGCCTGCGGAGCGATGAGCATGTTCGTGTTCCAGACAATTTTGAACGTCTTTGGCTGTACGGATCTCCTGCCGTTTACCGGCGTCACGTTTCCGTTTGTATCGAACGGCGGCACCAGCATGATCGTGTCGTGGGCACTGCTGGCATTTTTGAAGTCGGCAGATACGCGGCAAAGAGCCAGTCTGGCGGTGAAGGGAGGCGCGAGAACATGAAAAAATTAGAAAGACGCGCGTTTCTCTGCCTTTTGATGGCGGCAGCGCTTTTGGCAGGACTGATCTTCTTCATCGCGCGGCTGGAGATCAACGGCGCGAAATGGTCAGCTTTTTACGCGAACCGGCATGTATATACGAACGGGATGCTGCGTGTGGGCAGTGTTTCGGATCGCGGCGGTAAGCTGCTGCTGCAAAATGACAAGAGCGGCGCGCATTACAGTGATGACAGCGAACTGCGCCGCGCGACCTACCATGTGGTCGGAGATCTGGGCGGCAATGTGGCGACGGCCGCGAATGTGGCCTTTCGAAGCAAGCTGATCGGCTATGACCCGATTTTTGGCACGACGGGGCTTTTTCGCAATACGGGAAAGGATTTGACGCTGACGATTGACGCGGACATCAACGTGGCGGCTTATCGGGCGCTCGCGGGCAGAAACGGAACAATCTGCGTCTATAACTGGCGGACAGGTGAGATTTTGGCGATGGTGAGCGGCCCGTCCGCGGATCCGGCGGTCAAAACGGATGGAGCCGGCAGCGACGTGCCGAGCGGCACGTATCTGAACAAGGCACTTTCGGCAGTCTATACGCCGGGCTCAGTATTCAAGCTGGTGACGACGGCAGCCGCGATCGAGCAGCTGGAGGATCTGAACAGCTGGACCTTTACCTGCACCGGCAGCTACGAGATTGACGGAGAAAAGATCACCTGCCCGTACGCGCATGGCAAGATGGATTTTTACGGCGCGCTTGCCAATTCCTGCAACGGTGCCTTCGCTTCCCTGGCGGTAGAGCTGGGCAGTGCGACCATGCGGGAATATACAGAAAAAGCCGGATTGACTGATGCTTATGAAATTGACGGTATTCGTACCGCGGCGGGCAGCTTCAACTTTGACAGCGCGAAGCTGAATATCGGCTGGGCAGGCATCGGGCAGTTTGAGGATCAGGTGAATCCATTGGCGATGATGGTCTACACAGGCGCGATCGCAGGTGAAGGCAAAGCGGCGAAGCCGGTGCTGCTGCGCGGCAGCGCGCTGCTCGAAAAAGGGGAAGCGCTGCTCGACAAGGAGGGCGGGCGCGCCCGTGCCGGAAAGGTCAAGTTGCTGGAGGCTGGCACAGCGCGCCAGATCAGCGATATGATGCGCAACAATGTCAAGGCGAATTACGGCGACGGCAATTATCCGGGGCTTTCCCTGCATGCCAAGACCGGTACGGCGGAGGTCGGCAAGGGCAAGAGACCGCACAGCTGGTTTGTCGGCTTCAGCGGGGATTATGCTTTCGCCGTCTGCCTCGAAAACAGCGGCTACGGCGCGACGGCTGCCGGACCTGCCGCGAACCAGGTGCTGCAGGCCATGAAAAAGGCGGGGTATTTGGGCTGAGGATACTGTAAAATTATACGCGCGCGTATATCGGGATTTAGATGAGATTTACGCATATATTGCATATACCTTGCTGGAACCGGGAACAGCGGTAAAACTCATAGATGATTTGTGCATAGCAAAATACAAATCATAACAAAGCTGCCGCTTTGATCGATGTCTGACTTGGACACTGTCATACGGCAGCTTTGTTGATTGCTATTTTTGCAAAGAAGCCTCTGCAATGGCTTCGAGCTGCTTACAGTTTTGGAAGGCGGCAGTGAGATCCCTGCCGCAGGCGATCATCCCATGACCCGCCATGATCGCACCGTAGTTGTCGCCGACGGCAGCTGCGGTGTTTTTTGTGAGGGATTTGCTGCCGGGCGGTGCGTAAGGCGCGAGTTTGATCGGGCTTTGAAACGCAGTCTGCCGGTCTGCCGGAATCGGCAGGTCGCGGCGCGCGGCTGCGTAAACACAGCAGTATTTGGAGTGCGTGTGGATGATACCGCCGATGTCCGGCCGGTTTTGGTAGATGGCCGCGTGCAGACTTTTTTCGGATGTCGGCTTTAGACCGCCCTCATATGCCAACGTCCGCATATTGACTTTGACCATATCTGCCGGGGTCAGGCGGGCATAGTCTAATCCGGACGGAGTCACCAGCATATAGGTGTCATCGAGGCGCGCCGAAAGATTCCCCCAGGTCCCTTGCACCAGCCCGGAGGCGACGAGCTGCTTGCCGTAGTCCACAAGCTGCGCGCGCAGCGTTTCTTCGCGGGTTGGCGATGATTCCTGCATGGTGCCAGCGGTGATGTCCGCCGCCGAAGCTGAACCGGAAGCCGTCGCAGTGTTTGCCGCGCTTGCAATTTCGTCCGCTGCGTTTGCTGTGCCAAGGTCTGTATTCCCGTCCGCCGCGCCTGCGCCCGTCACGGTTTTGGCGACTGCGGCATCCTCGTGTGCCGAGAGCGCGGCAGCTTCGGCGGCTCTGGCGCTTGCCTCGGATTTGGAATACTTCTTCAAATAAATGCTGCGCATCCGTCTGCATTCCCATGCGGAGACAGGCTGCGGACTGCCGATCTTTTCTGCGAGCAGGGCGACCTCCGCGGACTTTTCGAGTACCGTCATGGCTACGATCGCTTCGTAAGGCGTGCGTCCGACGGTCAGTGTATAGCCGAGGCAGCTGCCGTCAGCCGCATGACCGATGACAACAAAGCAGCCGGCATTGGCGCGCATGATGCGCACTAGCTGCGGCACCGCCTTGCGCAGACCGCCGCGCGCGTCGATGACTGCCGCGCGTGTACCGATGACTTGCGCCATATCGTCCAAGGCCGGAAACAGCGCCTGTCCGCGGCGCAGCCACTCCTGACAGGCGGGAGTCTGTGAAATGACGATGGAACGGATGCCCTGTCTGCCTTTTGGCAGAACCGAAAGTGGCAGCTTTTCAACCTCCGCCTCGCCAAGGTTTGCCAGATCAGCGCCCTTGACCGTACCAAAAACGCCTCCGTCCGTTTCGACGATTAAGCGCGCGGCAAGGCCGAGCGGATACGGCTGTGCCGCCAGCATGGCGGCGTATTTTTTGATGTATGCGTAAATCGAATTCATGTGATCACCTCATCTTTGTACTGTGATTCAATTATGCGGGAGAAAACGAGATTTGTCAATGGGCGCGGATGCGCAGAAGCGGTTTATCTCTGTGCGGGCATAAAACAGACGGCAGTCCGCATACATATATGGGAGAAAGAATCAAGGGGGGACAGGCAATGCGGAGAGGTTTCAGGACAGAGCGAAATGCGTGGATGCGGGATGTGTGCAAAGGGCTGACGGCGGTCTGGGCGGGCTTGGCGGTGTTTATCCTGTTGGTGCCGCTGCTGGTGGTTTGGGGCAGCGGCGCGTTGGGGCGCGAGGCGCTCGACGCGTCAGACCGGACGCGAAACGCGGAGAGCGCGGCAGAGGAGGAGCAAGGCGAGGCAGGCGCGGCGGACAAGATCAAAACGCCGCGCAAAATCAAGGTTTGGCGGGAGGATCTGGGTAAGGCGGTCAAGGTGGATTTTGAGGAGTATGTCGCCTGTGTGACCGCGAGCGAGATGCCCAATACCTTTGAGCCGGAAGCGCTCAAGGCGCAGTCAGTGGCGGCGCGGACCTTCGCGATGTCAAAAATACAAAAATACGAGATCAAAAAGCCGAAGCAGCATCCAAAGGCGCCGATCTGCGACACAACGCATTGTCAGGTCTATAAGACGGAAAAGGAGCTGATCGCCTGTCACGCGGATGGTTGGGGAACGGACAAAAACGGCTGGCCGAAGGTGCAGGCAGCGTGCAAGAGCACCGAAGGGCAGCTGCTGTATTACGACGGCAAGCTGGTGATGCAGCCGCTGTTCTTCTCGTCGAGCGGCGGGCAGACAGAAAACTCCGAGGATGTGTTCGTCAGCGCGGTGCCGTATCTGGTCAGTGTGTCCAGCCCTTATGAAGAAAAGGCGACGCATCGAAACGAGCAAAAAACTTTTACCTTCGCCGAAACGCGGAAACTGCTGCAAAAAAGTTTTCCTAAGAAAGACTTCGGCAAGCTGACACGAAAAAATGTCAAGATTCTTTCACGTACCGCCGGCGGCCGCGTAGCGAAGATGCAGGTCGGAACGCAGGTGCTCAAGGGTACGCAGGTACGCAGCGCGCTCGGCCTCAGCTCAGCGCTGTTTTCCATCAGCTTTGAGGGAAGCAGCATAGTGTTTACCTCTAGCGGCTCCGGCCATGGGGTCGGCATGAGTCAGTACGGGGCGAACGGTATGGCGCGGAAAGGCGCCGACTATCGCGAAATCTTGCGGCATTATTACGCCGGAACAGTGGTTGCGTGAGAAGCGTGGGCTGTCGAAATTGTGTATATTGTGTGAAATTTTGGGATTTCGACAAATTTCGCGTGTCCAGAGGGCTTTTCCGTACGGAAATTACTTGCTTTTCGGCGGCAGGATATACTATAATGTTCTTATCACAGCGACTGCGGCGGCGGCGACAGCAGAGCCGCACAGCGTCCGGGCTGATGGGGAAAAAACACCTGCGTGAGAAAGGGAGAAGCATGGCAGATTTAAAATATTTGAACAGATTGGCAAAAGATTATCCGAACATTATGGCGGCCTCCGCCGAGATCATCAATCTCAAGGCGATTTTGGCACTGCCGAAGGGGACGGAGTATTTTTTGAGCGATCTGCACGGGGAGCATGAAGCGTTTATTCATATGCTCAAGAGCGCGTCGGGAACGATCAAGGCGAAGATCGATGAACACTACGGCAGTGTGCTTTCGGAGAAGGACCGCGATGATCTGGCGGCGCTGATTTACAACGCGGAGGCGGAGCTGGCGCGCCGCAAAAAATCAGAACATAATTATGACGACTGGTGCGCGACCGCAATCTATCGGTTAATTACGATTTGCAGATCGGTATCGACAAAATATACGCGTTCCCGCGTGCGCGGACGCCTGCCAAAATACATGGATTACAGCATCGATGAGCTGCTGCACGCGGAAGATGAGGAAAACAAGACGCACTACTACAACCAGATCATCAATTCCATCGTGGAGTGCGGCGTGGCCGAAACCTACATCGTTCAGCTGACGGAGACAATCAGCCGCTTAGCGGTCGATAAGCTGCATATCATCGGCGATATCTTTGATAGAGGCGCGCATCCGGATGAGATCTTGGACTTTCTCATGGACTATCACGATGTGGATTTTCAGTGGGGCAACCACGACATCGTGTGGATGGGCGCGGCGACCGGCAACTGGGCCTGTATCACCAATCTGCTGCGCATGAACATCAGCTACAACAATTTTGACATGCTGGAGGTGGGCTACGGCATCAATCTGCGGCCGCTGGCGACCTTCGCCGAAAAAGTTTACGGAAACGATGCGTGTGAGTTTTTCAAACCGCACATTTTAGATAAAAACAAATATGATCCGGTCGATGAGGAGCTGGCGGCCAAGATGCACAAGGCCATCGCGATCTGTCAGTTTAAGGTCGAGGGACAGCGTATCATGGCGCATCCGGAATACAAGCTCGACAAGCGTTTGCTGCTGGATAAGATCGACCTCGCGGCTGGCACTGTTGAGGTCGAAGGCAAGGTCTGGCCGCTGCGGGACACGAACTTCCCGACGCTCGATCCGGCACACCCGTACGACCTGACCGCCGAGGAAAGCGAGCTGCTCAACGCGCTGGAGGCGTCTTTTCTCAAATCCGAGAAGCTGCAGCGGCACATCCGCTTCCTTTTCAGTCATGGCGCGCTGTACACGAAGATCAACGGCAATCTCTTGTATCACGGCTGCGTTCCGACCGACGAAAACGGCGAGTTTGAAGAGGTGGAGCTGAACGGCGTCAAGCATAAGGGCAAGGCATTGATGGATTATCTGGACGACCAGGTGCGCAAGGCATATTATGCGCCGCGCAAATCCGAGGAAACCGGGCGTTCCGGCGACATCATGTGGTATCTGTGGCTCGGCGGCAATTCTCCGCTCTTCGGCAAGGAAAAGATGACGACGTTCGAGCGGCTGTTCATCGCGGACAAAGCGACGCATAAGGAACCGGTCCGGCCGTACTACAAGCTGACCAAGGAGCGGACTTACTGCGAAAAAATCTTAAAGGAATTCGGTCTGGATCCGCGCCGCGGAAAAATCCTGAACGGACATGTGCCGGTCAAGATCAAGGACGGAGAATCTCCGATCAAGGGCGGCGGCATTCTTTATGTCATCGACGGCGGTATCTCGAAGGCTTACCAAAAGCAGACAGGCATCGCGGGTTATACCTTTATTTTTAATTCCCGTTTCATGGCGCTGGCGGAGCATAAACCATACAGCCCGCTGCAGCCGGACGGCACACAGGTGTTCCACTCACCGGTGCAAAAAACAGTGGAAATCATGCCGGAGCGTCTTTTGATCATGGATACGGATCAAGGGGCGGTTCTGACAGAAAAAGTAGACGATTTGACAGACTTAGTTGAGGCATTTAAGGAAGGTCTGATAAAGGAAGTGTATTAACGCAAGGGTTTCGCGCGCGGCGGCGCGCGAGTGTTGCGATACCTTCGGGGGTCTGTGCGAATATGAGGCATCGGACTGCCCGAAGGTATTTTATTATTATTCCGGAAATATCGCATAGCGATGTTTCCGGAATATCGACAAAAGCCCTTGATACTAAATGGATACGAAATCCAGGACCGATAACAGACAGAGGTGACAGATATGATCAATCCGAATATGACAGCATTAGGTAAGAGCAGCTCCGCGATCCGCGCGTTGGCAGCGTACGGCGCGAAGCGCAAACAGGAGATCGGGGAGGAAAACGTATGTGATTACAGTCTCGGCAATCCCAATGTGCCCTGTCCGCAGGTGATCACGGACTGTATGATCCGCCTGCTGAAGACAGAGCCGCCGGTCGCGCTGCACGCGTATACGGCGTCCGCGGGCTGCATGGAGGCGCGCAGCGCGGTAGCGGATTATACGCGGCGCGTGTATGGACTCGCGGCGGAGGCAGGGGATGTGTATATGACCGCCGGAGCCGCGGCGTCATTGACGATTACCCTGCGCGCGGTCTGCGCGAGGGGAGAGGAAGTGATCGTGTTCACGCCGTATTTTCCGGAGTACAAGGTGTTCATCGAGAATGCCGGCGCGGTGATTCGCGAGGTGCCGGTGCGCGGCGAGGACTTTCAGATCGACTTCGAGGCGCTGGAGACGGCCTTTTCGGACAAGACAGCGGCGGTGATCGTCAACTCTCCGAACAATCCGACCGGCGCGATCCTTAGCGAAAAGACTCTGGCGGCGCTGGGAGATTTTCTCCGGCAAAAGGAAGCGCTTTATGCTAAGGAAATCTATCTGATCTCGGACGAGCCTTACCGCGAGATCGTCTATGACGGGCACAGGGCGGCGTTTCCGGCGGACTATTACGAAGATACGATTCTTTGCTATTCATACAGCAAGTCATTGTCACTGCCGGGCGAGCGAATCGGCTACATTCTCGTTTCGCCGCGGGCAAAAAGCCGCGAAGATCTGTTCGCGGCAATCTGCGGGGCAGGCAGGAGTCTCGGCTATGTGTGCGCGCCGAGCCTTTTGCAGCGCGTAGTGGCGGAGAATCAGGGTGCCTGCGCGAATTTTGAGATCTACGCGCGGAATCGCGAGCTGCTGCTCACGAATTTGCAGTCCTTTGGGTATTCTTTTATCAAGCCGGAGGGAGCCTTCTATCTCTTCCTCGCGGCACCGGACGGAGATGGTACGGCGTTTTCGGAGGCGGCAAAAAAATATGAACTGCTGCTGACGCCGTCGGACAGCTTCGGCATGAAGGGCTACGTGCGGCTTTCCTACTGCATCAGCACCGAAGCGGTCTTGCGTTCGCTTCCGGCGTTTCGGGCGTTGGCGGCGGATTACGGAATCCTGCCGGAGCAGGAATAAAAGAGAAAAAGCTGCAACGTCTGAGGGGAAAGCGGATGCGCGGCCATTGAGAGCGTATTCGCGAGTCAAGTAGGAGAAGGACCCACGCGCAGATGCGGCGCGCCTCCAAAAACAATAGGAGATTGGCATGGAAGATTTGAAAAAAATACGAGAAAAAATTACAGAAATTGACAATCAAATGGCGCAGCTGTTTGAGGCGCGGATGCGGCAGGTCGCCAAGGTCGCGGAATACAAAAGGCAAAACGGATTACCGATTTATGATCCGAAGCGTGAAAATGAGGTGATCGCCAAGGGGGAGGCGCGGGTCGCAGATCCGGAGCTGAAGTCGTATTACGGACAGTTCCTGCGGGATGTGATGGCAGTGTCGCGCCGCTATCAGGCGAGGCTTTTGGGAGGGCTGCGGGTCGCGTACTGCGGGACCGAGGGCGCGTTCGCGCATATCGCGGCGAGCCGGATCTTCCCGATGGGGCAAAAGATCGCTTACAGCGGATTCCCCAAGGCTTACGAGGCTGTCGTGCAGGGCGCGTGTGACTGCGCGGTGCTGCCGGTCGAGAACAGCTTTGCGGGTGATGTGGATCAGGTTAACGATCTGATGTTTACCGGACCGCTGCACATCAACGGCATGTACGATCTGGCGGTGACGCATGATCTCTTGACGGTGCCGGGCGCGACGATGGATGATATCAAAACGGTTGTCAGCCACCCGCAGGCTTTGTCGCAGTGCGCGAATTTTATCCGCGAACACGATCTTGAAGAGGTGGAATACTCCAATACAGCGCTGGCGGCGGCTTATGTCCGCGAGCAGAATGACAGGCATATCGCGGCGATTGGCAGCGCGGAGTCCGCGAAAATGGCGGGCTTGTCGGTGTTGGCGTCCGGCATTAACGACGACCGCTCAAATACGACACGTTTCGCGGTATTCTCGGCGGCAGACAGCCGGACCTCCGGAAACAACGGCAATACTTTCTTTTCTCTGGTGTTTACGGCGCGCAACGAGGCCGGAGCGCTGGCGGAGGCTCTGAGTATCATCGGCCGGCACGGCTTCAACATGCGGACGCTGCGCTCGCGCCCGATGAAGGATCTTTTGTGGCAGTATTACTTTTATGTAGAGGCCGCGGGGGATATTTACAGTCCGAACGGGCAGGCCTGTGTGGAGGAAATGAAAAGCTGCTGCGATAAGATCAAGATCGTCGGCGCGTATAACGCGCTGAGCGCGCAGGCAGCACCGGAGGCGGAGGCTTTAGACGCGCGGCCGGTGTCGGAGAAAGGCGGCATGAACGGGAAGGCAGAGACGGCGGCATCAGCAGAGACAGCAGAAAAGGCAGAGGCACAGGAGGCACGCTTATGAAAATCGATGTGAAGCTGGGACATGACAGTTATCCGATTTGGATCGCGCGCGGGCTTTTGGCAGAGGCAGGGCAATATCTGAATCTGAAACGACGGGTGCTGGTGGTGACAGACGATGGCGTACCGGCGCGGTACGCGCAGCAGCTGCTCAAGGCCTGTGAGGAAGAGAAAGGCACCGGTATTCTGCTTACGCTGCCGCAGGGCGAGGCAAGTAAGACCCTTGCCAATTTTGAGAGGATCTGCCGCGTGATGCTCGAGCATGGATTTACTCGTAAGGACTGCGTGACCGCGGTCGGCGGCGGGGTCATCGGCGATCTGGCGGGATTCGCGGCTGCCTGCTACATGCGCGGGGTTGATTTTTACAACATTCCGACGACACTGCTTGCGCAGGTGGATTCTTCGGTCGGCGGTAAAACGGCGGTCGATCTCGGCGGCATCAAAAATATCGTCGGCGCGTTTCATCAGCCGCGGGCTGTGCTGATCGACCCGGAGGTGTTAAAAACGCTGGACGCGCGGCAGTTTGCCTGCGGCGCCGCGGAGATTATTAAGATGGCAGCAACCTTTGACGCGGATTTATTCGCGCGGATTGAAGCAAACGGAATCCGCGAGACCGAGGCACAGATCGAAACGATCATCGCGGACACGCTGCGCATCAAGGCGCGCGTGGTGGAGGAGGATGAGAAGGAGCAGGGTCTGCGCAAGGCGCTGAACTTCGGCCATACGCTCGGTCACGGCATTGAGAGCGTTTCCGGCCGGCTGCTGCATGGGGAGTGCGTGGCGCTGGGCATGCTGCCGATGGCAGAGTCCGCGGTACGGGAAAGATTGCGGCAGGTGCTGCAGCGGGAAGGATTGCCGACCGCCTGCGCGGAAGACGCGGACGCGGTTTGCGGGGCGGCCATGCACGACAAGAAGGCAGACGGCGATACGGTGACGACCATCTGCGTCCGCCGCATCGGGGAATTTGATACCGAGCCTGCGGACAAAGCGAGCTTAAAACAAAAATATGAGGAGGTTTTCGGATGAAAAATACCTTTGGCAATACCATCAGCTTGACCTTATTCGGCGAGAGTCACGGCCCGGCAATCGGCGCGGTACTGGACGGGCTGCCGCCGGGACTGGTGATCGATGAAAGTTATATCGGCAATAAATTGAGACAGCGGCGCGCGCAGGGCATGATCTCGACGGCGCGCCAGGAGGAAGACCGCGTGGAATTTGTCAGCGGTATCTTCGAGGGTCGTACGACAGGGACGCCGCTGTGCCTTTTGATCCGCAACGAAAAGGCGCACAGCGCGGATTACGGGGACGGGCGCAAGAACCGGCCGGCGCGCCCGTCCCACGCGGATTATACGGGCTTCTGCAAATATGAAGGCTATGAGGACTATCGCGGCGGCGGCCATTTTTCGGGACGCGTGACCGCGCCGCTGGTGGCAGCGGGCGCGATTCTGGCGCGCGCCCTGGAGGATCGCGGCATCTTTATCGGTACGCATATTCTGCGCGCGGCGGGCGTGGAGGATCGCAGATTCAAGCACTACGCGAAGGAATTCGCCTATCTCGCGGACGCGGAGTTTCCGGTACTGGACGCGGAGGCAGGCGCGTTGATCCGCGGCGAGATCCTCAAAGCGGCCGCGGATGGCGACAGCATCGGCGGGATTTTGGAAACCGCGGTGACAGGAATGCCGGCAGGCGTTGGTGAGCCTTGGTTCGATACGCTGGAGGGAATGCTCGCGCATGCGGTTTTCTCCATTCCGGCAGTCAAGGGTATCCAGTTCGGCGGCGGCTTCGCGCTGGCGGATCTGCGCGGCTCACAGGCTAACGACGCGTTCTATCGGGACGTGGAGGGTGTGAAAACCCGCACCAATTACAGCGGCGGCATTCAGGGTGGAATTTCCAATGGCATGCCGATTCTCTTCGATACTGTCATCAAGCCGACCGCTTCCATTTTCAAAAAGCAGGAGACGATCGACCTTCTGCGCATGGAGAACACGACCTTCGAGCTGCAGGGAAGACACGACCCGGCGATTTTTCATCGGGCAAGACCGGTGGTAGACGCTGTGACGGCCATCGTGCTGGCCGATCTTTTGACTGCGCGTTTCGGCACAGATTATCTGCGGACGGGCGGAAGCGCCGACGGGCAAGTGGCGGCGGCAGAAGTCGAGAAGCGGCAAAGCATCGCGAAAACAGGAGAGACATTATGAAGCTGTTAGTCATCAACGGTCCGAATCTCAATCTTTTGGGATTGCGGGAGCCTGCGCATTACGGAACGGAAAACTACACACAACTTATCGAAAAAATTCAGGCGCACTGCGCGGAGAAGCAGATCGAAGTGACCTGTTATCAGTCTAATCACGAGGGAGATCTGGTTGACCGCGTGCAGCAGGCCTATTTTGAGGGGATGGACGGGATCGTCATCAATCCGGGCGCTTACACGCACACTAGCATCGCGATTCTCGACGCGGTCAAGGCAGTGCGGATTCCGACGGCAGAGGTCCATATCTCTAATGTGAAGGATCGCGAGGATTTTCGTCAGGTCAGCTATATCCGCGAGGCCTGCTGCTTCACCGTCATCGGACATGGTACCGACGGATATCTGGAGGCCATTGACTATTTGGCGCGAAACATATAAAATATCTGAAACGGTGTCTATTCGCCGACTTTTCTTCCGCGCCGCGGAAACCATGCATGGCGGCTGCGGGGAAAAACGGTATAGGCACGAAGGTGAGGGATAGAACAGATGAAGATACAAATCAACCGGGGGACGGCGCGCGGCAGGGTGTGCGCGCCGCCCTCCAAGAGCATGGCACATCGCGTGCTGATCTGCGCGGGGCTTGCGAGCGGGACTTCTGTGCTGCGGGGCATCTCGGATTCCGAGGATATGTTTGCGACCCTCGATTGTCTGACCGCGCTCGGCGCGCGTTGGCAAAAGGAAGGAGAAACGGTGACGATTACAGGCATCGGCGGCGAAGCCGCGGTTGATGCATCCGCTGCGCCGCGCGCAGCCTGTGTGAAACGGGAAACCGCGCCGTCTTGCGTTGGCGCGCGCGGCAGAGGAGAGGGAGCAGGCGATGATTGCGCTGCGCCGCGACCGGAACTGATTTTACGCTGCCGCGAGAGCGGCAGTACGCTGCGTTTCTTTATCCCCATCTGTTTACAGACCGGTCGGCGCGCGCGGTTCATCGGCGCACCGCGGCTCATGGAGCGTCCGCTGGACGTTTATGAAAAGCTGTGCGAGGCGCGCGGCCTGCTTTTTGAGCGGGACGGACAGAGCTTGATCGTGCAAGGACCGCTGCCTGCGGGAGATTATCAGCTGCGTGGCGATATTTCCAGCCAGTTCATCAGCGGTTTGCTTTTTGCGCTGCCGCTGTGTGAAGGAGAAAGCCGTTTGTCCATCCTGCCGCCGATTGAAAGTCGGCCATATATCGATATGACTTTGGCAGCGCTCAGGGTATTCGGGGCGCGCGCCGTTTGGCAGGACGAGCGGACGTTGTGCCTGGAGGGCGGTCAAAGCTATCGGGCCTGCGACGCGTGTGTGGAGGGTGATTTCTCTAACGCGGCATTCTTTGGAGCTTTGCAGGCGATTCGGGCAGAGAATCAGGTGCAGATTGATGGTCTGCCGCCTGTTACAGACAGCCTGCAGGCTGATCGTGTCTATGCGGCACTGTTCGCGCGTCTTGAGGAACCCGCGCCTTGTATCGATCTGACAGATTGTCCGGATCTCGGGCCGGTTCTCTTCGCGGCGGCCGCAGGGAAGGGCGGCGCGCGCTTTATCGGAACGAAACGGCTAAAAATCAAGGAAAGCGACCGCGGCGCGGCAATGGCAGAGGAACTTCGCAAGTTCGGCGTCAATGTCATGGTGCGGGAGGATGAGGTTACGGTCATGCCGTCTGCCGGCGGGCTTTTGGCGCCGATTGTGCCGCTCTCCGGACATAACGATCACCGCATTGTCATGTCTTTAGCAGTGCTTTTGACGCTGACCGGCGGCGTCATCGAAGGCGCGGAGGCAGTAAATAAGAGTTTTCCGGACTTTTTTGATAAATTACAAGATTTAGGAATCGAGGTAAAAAAGATTGAAGATTGATAAAAATACCAATGTGTTAATTGTAGGTCTTGGCATGATCGGAGGAAGCTACGCCAAGGGGCTTGCCAAGCAGGGCATTCTTGCCAACGCCATCGATATCGATGAGGATACCATTCGCTATGCCAGGGAGCGTCATATCATCAACAAGGGCAGCACAACCGCGGATCCGAAGATGATCGGAGAGGCAGATGTGATTATTTCGGGTCTGTATCCGTCAACCTTCCTGCAGTGGATGCGCGAAAAACAGTGGTTTTTTAAGAGCGGCGCGATCATCACCGACGTGACGGGCGTCAAAAGCTGCCTTGTGCGCCAAATTCAGGATTTTCTGCGTGAGGACTGTGAATTTATCGCCGCGCACCCGATGGCAGGCTGCGAACGTCTGGGGATCGAACACAGTGATGAGACGATCTTTTATCAGGCGAACTATGTTATGGTGCCGACCGAAAAGAACACCGAAAACGCAAAGGAATTGTGCAGGCAGATCGGACAGCTGCTCGGCTTCGCGAGAATTTCCGAAGTATCGCCGGAGGAACACGACGAGCTGATCGGCTTCGTATCGCAGCTGACGCACTGCATCGCGATGTGCCTGATGACCTGCAATCACAATGAAAAACTCGAGGACTATACCGGAGACTCTTTCCGCGATCTGACTCGTATCGCCCGCATCGACGATCGCATGTGGAGCGAACTGTTCCTGCTCAACAAGGACGCGCTGCTGCACCAGATGAAGCTGTTCACGATTGAAGTCGCGAAGCTGGAGCGCATGCTGATGGAGGGTGACGCGGAGGGCATTCGCGACATGATGCGCAAGTCTACGGCAAGAAGAAAGCTGTTCGATAAGGAAAAGCCGGAGCCCGCAGAGGAAACATCGGGTACCGAAAAAGGGCAGCCCGCAGAAGAGGTTCGGTCTGCAGAAGAAGCGCAGGCTGGCGAGAAAGCATAGGTTGACAGGAAAGCACGGAACATCGCGGGCGTACAGCGCGTAAAGAGCCGTGAGCATAGAGAAAATTTTGGAGGAAACAATATGAATATGGAATTCAGGCGTAAATTGCCGATCCCGAAGGAAATCAAGGCGATGTACCCGATCAGTCCGGAATTTGAGCGCCTCAGAGAGCAAAAAGATAAGGAAGTCAAGGATATTCTGAGCGGGCAGGACGACCGCTTGCTGCTTTTGGTGGGGCCTTGCTCCGCAGACAACGAAACCGCTGTGCTGGACTATTTAACGCGTCTGCGCAAGACCGCGGATGAGGTGGCGGAGCGCGTTTTGATCGTGCCGCGCGTCTATACAAGCAAGCCGCGCACGACGGGTATCGGCTACAAAGGTATGCTGCATCAACCTGATCCGGAGGGCAATGAGGATATGCTGAAGGGCATCATCGCCATCCGTGAGACCTATATCCGCGCGATGGGGGAAACCGGATTCTTCTGCGCGGACGAGCTGTTGTATCCCGAAAACTACCGTTATCTGAGTGACCTGCTGCTTTATGTGGCAATTGGCGCCCGTTCGGTGGAGAATCAGGGGCATCGTCTGACAGCCAGCGGTCTGGATGTCGCGGTGGGCATGAAAAACCCGACCAGCGGTGATTTTTCTGTGATGATGAATTCCATCACCGCAGCGCAGAGCTCGCACATGTTCATCTACCGTAACTGGGAGGTTGTCAGCAAGGGCAATCCGTACGCGCACGCGATTCTCAGAGGTTATATGAACAAAAAAGGGCAGTCGCTGCCGAACTATCACTATGAGGATCTCAAGCTGGTCTGCGACATGTACCACAAGGCGGAGCTTCAAAATCCGGCCATCATCGTGGATGTCAATCACGCGAATTCCGGCAAAAAATATCTCGAGCAGATTCGTATCTCCAAGGAGGTGCTGCAATCTCGTACGTTCAGCGAGGATGTACACGATATGGTCAAGGGGCTGATGATCGAGAGCTACCTTGAAGACGGCAATCAGCCTGTCAACGGTACGGTTTACGGACAGTCCATCACAGACCCGTGTCTTGGCTGGGATAAGACGGAGCGCCTGATTCGCGAGCTGGCGGAAATGGTTTAACAAAAATGCAGGATTTTTTTAAAAACTATTGAATTATGTCTTTACAAATCGCTCGGACTTGTATATAATAATGGAGTACGAAATCGAGCGATTTCTACATGCGCCATTAGCTCAATTGGATAGAGTCGCGCACTACGAATGCGAAGGTTGGGGGTTCGAGTCCCTCATGGCGCACCAGTGAAGCCCTGTGATTGCAATAATCACAGGGTTTAGTTTTTTTCAAGCTATATTTTGAATCAAGTCCTTCGTGTACTTTTAACAGAAAAAGCAGAAAGTTGATAGATTCGTTTGCACCTATAGCTAAAATACGATATAATATAAGCAAAGAAAGGAGGTGTATATTTTGAGCCAGTATATAAGCTATAAAGTTAACCAAGACGTCCTGCAGTGGGCAATAAAAGAATCACAAAAAAATGTCGCAGAAATCAAAGATAAATATCCTAAGATCAACGACTGGATCGACGGCAGCGCTGAACCAACCTTGCGACAACTTGAAAATTTAGCAAATTATTTAAAGATTCCATTTGGATATATGTTTTTACAACGACCACCAAAAGATGATTTTTTGAAAGCCGAGTTTAGATCAATCAATAATAAGGCTCCGCATGTGAGCAAAAATCTAAAGGATACATTGCTTGAGATGGACAGCCGCCAAAGTTGGATGAGCGAATATAGAAAAAATCTTGGCTGGGAAAAGTTAGACATCATAAGCAAATTTAATGCAAATGTCAGTGAACGAACAGCTTGTGAGGATATTGCACAATGTGCAAAAGATGTTTTGGAAATTGATCCAGAATGGTTTGCTGTGCAAAACACATATGAAAAGGCGTATGCCTTTTTGCGAGAAAAATTAGAAAATGCAGGCGTAATGGTTATGCAGAACGGAACTGTGGGGTTTGATACTCACAGGAAACTGGATTTAAATGAATTTAGGGCGTTCATGCTCTATGATGAAATTGCACCTTTGATATTTATCAATGCAGCAGATACAACTCCTGGAAAGATATTTTCTTTAATCCATGAGTATATTCATATTTTATTTCAACAAGAGGATATTCTTTTGGATTCGGATGCTGTAGAAATAAAGGAGAATGAGCAGAGAATAAATAAAATCACCGCTGAGTTTTTAATGCCGACAGGTATAGTGGTAACAAAATGGAAAGAGACAACATATAAAACGGAAACTGCGCATATCGAATCTTTGGCAAAATTATTCAAAGTTAGTAACTATGCTTTATCGATAAGGTTAGCCGAATTAGGAATTGTCAGCCGAAACATGGTAACACTTTTTGCACAGAGAGCAAATAATCGTAAGCACGGGGGAAGCGGGGGAGACTTCTATGCGACGTATTACTCTAGAATGAGTCCAAGCTTTCTGCACTCTGTAATCAGCCAAGCCGAGGCGGGGAATCTTAGTTATACGTATGCATACAAGTTACTGGGTGGCATAAAGAGCAGCATGTATAGTCAAATAAGGGGAGAAATCTATGGATAAAGAGTATATTATCGATTCTAATATATTGATTTCTTCAAGCAGACGCTTTTATCCATTTGACATTATGCCGGGCTTTTGGAGACAATTTCTTGAAAAAATTGACGGAAAGGTTGTTTTGATTGATAAGGTAAAAGAAGAAATCTTCAGCGGAAATGACCAGTTAAGTGATTGGCTGCGAGAAAACCAAGCATGTTTTATTCAAAAAAATATGTCTGATATAGAGGTGATAAATGCTTATAGCAGAATTATTCAAAATGTGGCAGATAACCCTCGTTATAGTGAAGCAGCAAAAGAAGAATTCGCACGGGTTGCAGACTCATGGATTTGTGCGCACGCTTTGGCACATAAGTATGTAGTCGTTACAGAAGAGACTTACGACCCGAATAGCAAAAAAAGAGTAAAAATTCCAAATATCTGCAAGGACTATGAAATCGAATACATTGATATGATCCGGTTTTTCCGAGAGATTGAAGTGAAAATCCTTTAACCTATTCAAGAGAAACATGAGCTGTGAGTTCAACTCCCTATTCAAAAAGGCAGGGATGCCAAGCAGGCATCCTAAACGGACAGTAGAGACAAAACAAAAAGGCATCTATTTGGATGTCTTTTTGTTTTTATTATGCCCGAATGTTACGCAGTAGGGCAAAAAAAGTCCTCGGTATAGTCCGCGCCCAGCGTCTTTAACCTTGTAAATCGTTCCTGCCCCGGTGCGCGGCAGGAGCATTTTCCCGTCCGTCTTGTCCGGGTTTTGGATATAGTCAAGGGCTTTGTTCAGCGTTCCCTTAACAGGCTTAATCTTTGTAACCGCCATATCTCCAAAAGCACCCTCCTTGATTTCCTCTATGTCCTCTTGGTAGATGTTCCCTGTCTGATTGACCCGCTTTCCGTCCGTTATTTTTTCTCGATCAGTTCTTGTAAATCCCGCTTGACCTGGGTATAAGTCAAAGCGGGAATGGGAATGGAGATGCCCGAAATCAGCTCCGCTTCAAACCGCCGCAGGGCGACAATATACAGCGTGTTCACAAGGTAGCCCCGCCGCAGCGGGTAAAACACCCCCGGTAATCTCTCTTTCAGCTCCCGGTAGATATAATTGCAGATCACGACCCGGTCAACACAAACTAATTCCGTCCGCTTATCCCGGCTTTGGGCGTACAGAATGGTATAGGGATTGATGTACACCGTCTGATTGCCGCTGGGAAACGCAATGCGCCGGCCGGCGGGCTGTTCCAGCAGCAGATTGCGGACAAACCGCGTCGTGTTCATATCCATCTTCAAAATGCCGCGCTCGCCCTCAATGTCCGGCTGGGTGTACTCATAGGAATTGTGCTGATGTACCAGTTTCAGCTCGCCGCCGATCAGCCGCCAGCCGATGGTAAAACAGTTGACGGCCCCAAGCTGGTTTTGACTGCTTCTCACCGCAATCCGGCCGCAGACCTGCGCCGCCGTTTCGCCTAGCGGGACAGGATAATATTCTTCCGACACCACATCGACCGCATTGCCCTCAAAGCCCTTGAAATGTTCCCGTATCGCGCTGCCGCCAAAGAGCATTGGCTCGCCGGTGCCGAGGTAGATACTATCCGGGCAAAGATAGTCAAACCACCGTTCCAAATCCCCCGCGTAGTGGGCGTGGAACAGCTCTTTTGTGAGCGCGGTAATTTCCTCTAAATTGATTGGCTTCTGCTTTTTTTCCTTTGCCATAATTTGTTCCCCCTTGTCTGCTTCCATTGTACCAAAATACGGCGGGCAGCACAAGAGAAAACACATCATTCACGCCGTATCACACTTCATTCGTTCCAAACCTATTGACATGCAAAACGCCGTATCGTAAAATACAGGGAAAGGGAAAATTATGCGCTTTTTTGCGTTGCAGCGCAACAGATATTTTTCCAGAAAGGAAGGAGAGATAGGGATGAAGATACGAAAGAAAAGTATGGCACTGATTCTATCGGTGGCACTGGTCATAACCATGATTCCGGCCGGTGCATCATTTGTCTATGCCGATGAGGGCAGCAGCCCTGCCAAATCCGCAGGCGGCGATGCGTTCTCCGCAATCGGAATAGACACCAGCGTAGCTCCTGACGGTTACGATGCAGACAGCATCGACAACCCGTACGGAAGAGATACGATTAAGGTAAACACCGTATCGGAACTGTATACGGTGGGGCTTAATCAAGATGTCAGCACATTGAACAAAGCTGGCATAGATGATGGCGAATCAAAGGACAGCGCCAAAGGCGAGGTTTCACAAATTGATGAGAATGGAACGACATCTGTAAAAGCAAGCCTTTACGGCGACGGTAGCGGATTGAAATCCATAGGCGCAGCCCTAGGAAAGAGTTCAACAGGCGAAATTTCCAAAGGCAATGTAACTGCAAAGGGAAATTACATAAAGCTGAATACCGGTACGCACAGTTATACACCGGGTGCTGAGGGGGCCGCAGGTACATACGGTAACTATACCCATAAGAATTACCTGACAGGCTTAAAGAATGCCACTTCAGATCAGGGTGTAATGTCTGACGTTGCTGCAGGTAACTTCGACAAGAATAAAGAGGGTAAGTCTGCACAGATTGCCATGGTATACACGAAGGGATATTCCGCTAAGGGCGGACTGTATCTGAAATTTGGTGATGCCAAGGGAAAAGACATTAAGGCATATGGTGATTCAATAGAACTTCTGTCACAGTCTAAGAACCTAGGCAATCCTAACCTGAAATTGGAAAATGAAAATGGAAGCGCATCTGACAAGAATGCAGAGAACTTTGCCGAAAATCCATATCAGCTAAAGAACTATCTGCAGGTTGCGACAGGCGACTGGAACGGTGACGGCGTAGATGAAGTTGCCGTATATATTCCGGAAGAGAACAATTCCAGAATCGCAGTTTATGCACTTCAGAGAACCGAAGAGAACGCATATAAAAATCCGTCTAACTGGGCGCTTGCATGGACCTATTATCTGAAAGAAGACAATGTTGTATCCAATATGATTTCCCTGACAAGTGGCGACGTGGACAGAGACGGTATCGATGACCTGTCTTGTACATGGGGATATTACTACGGTCCTACGCAGAACAAGGGCTCCAAGGCTGTTGTTATGTTCGGCGGCAAGGACAAGGAAATCCTGAAGCGTTCACAGCAGTTTGATATAAGCTATGGCTCAAGTAATATTGTCAGGGCATCCTTTGTATTCGGAGACATTGGAACAGGTGAAGATTCTCTGATTCTTTGCGGACAGGCAGACGCTGATCTGAAAGCAGGGAATACATACAGCAGATACGTTGCAATGTATGTATGGGATGGTAAGAAATTTGCAACTAATCTGGATAAAAATTTCAACCTGTTCGAGAGGGATAAAGATGGCAATCTAGTTCATGCAAAAATGAGTGGACATGGTGATAAAGGAAAAGAAATGTTCTATTCACTGCCGCTATGCCCTGCAAACACAGCGATTATCAATAAGGGAATCAAGGACGAAGGCGGCAATAAGCTTTACTTCGACTCGTTGATTTTCACATATACAAAGAACGGTTTGGAGCTTGATGCAGCATGGGACATTCTCAGCTTCATGCCGGGTAAAGATAATAAAGAATATGTAGAGTACGACGGTACAGCCGGCGACATGACAGGCCAGACAGGCGCAGGAGCTTTGATGACAGTGACTCAGACCATGTCTGATACAGCGGAAGAAGATCCTTTCTACATAGAGCAAGGACCTATGAAAGTGCCTGTATATGAGAAACAATGGTACTACAAAAACTGGTTCTATAAACTTATCAAGAAAAAATCCTGGAGAACAGTTCTCAAAGAATACAAAGATGTAACAGGCAATACAATTGTGCATCAGAAATACGGCAAAACTACCTGGGGCGACACTAAAATGGTTATCGCCAGCCCATCTGAAAGCAACTACAGCAAGGTACAAGATGTAAACGCTTCTTTCTCACTTTGTCTAGCAAATACAGATAATGATTCCAGCTATATGAACTATGCAGGAAAGCATTATTACCGCTACACGGATCCTAAGGTTCTAGCAGTTCTGGCTTCCCCTCCATATTTCAAGGATCTCTTGGATAGAGACGACCTTTCGGGAAACTATGCTGAGTCAACAACCAGTTACTCCAGCACAACAGGTTCTGAAAGTGGATCTACCGGTGGAACAACCATTACTGTCGGCGCTTATGTATCATTCGAGCAGGAAATCTCAGTTTTCGGCGTTAAGATCGGACAGACGGAAGCAGAGGCTGTTGTAACCTCCGGGTTCACATGGGAGACTGAAAAAACTTCCAGTCTGGAACAGACTGTTTCCTATAGCGCAACATCAGGTGAAGACAAGGTAGCTCTGTACTCCATTCCTATGGAAGTTTATCAGTACGAATCATATGTACCGGATGAAAACGGAAAATATGAAAAGGTAATAACAGAAGTGAACCTGCCACATGAAGCTTGCGTCAAACTTCTAGACTTAAGCGAATATGAAACGATTGCAGAAGATTACAGCATTCTTCCAACAATTGCAGAAAGCGTACTTCGCCATGAAATCGGCGATCCATCCAGCTATCCGTCAAGTACGGCAGGTTACAATGTCATCGCACAGTATAACGGAACACCTGCATCCGTAGGTTTCACTTCAAAGGGCGGAGGCGACACTATCACTCAGGAAATCGCCATGTCTAAGAGTAACAGCAACAGTTACTCGTATGTGGGCACTGTGGAAGCGAAAGCAGGTGCCGGCGCCGGAGGTGTGACCGTAGGAGTCATTGCCGGTTTTGAGGGAACGGGCGGAACGGTACACATTACTACCGAAGGCAGCTCCTTCTCCGGAGAACTGCAGGCAATGCCTGCAGAAGCAAAACCATATGGTTACAATATGAACTGGAAGATATTCTGCTACAAATACAAGGGCGCCGACATGGAATTCCCTGTAGTAAGTTATCTGGTAACCGACGTGCAGCAGCCAGCTTCACTTCCGGAAGATTTTGAGCAGAATGTGGCAGAGACTACTGCAGATTCAGTAACTTTGACCTGGACCTATGACAAGTTCGTATCAGGATTCCAGCTCTACAGATACTATGAATTCCCTGACGGAAGCGGAAGCTATCGTCTGGAATACGTTCCTTTCTCCAAGGGCGTGAAAAACGGTGACAAATACGAATTCACTTACACTGACAAGGGCCTGAGCCCATACACGGAGTACAAGTATCAGATTCAGACAGAATCAACATACAATCCTAAGGTAAGTATCTACAGTGAGCCTATTTCATGCAGAACCAAGACAACGGTAGGATATCCGCAGATGACGGTATCGGGACTTGTTAAAGATGGCAAGGATAAAGGTAAGCTGGCGATCTATCCGGATGCTGAAGGTGAGGCGATTGTAACAGTTGCTGATGAAAATCAGTACAAGAGTCTTTCATATCAGTGGCAGAAGCTGGTCGGAGGCGAATGGAAAAACATGCCGGCCTTCAAGACCAATAAACTGACCATAGCCAACGCATCAGCTGCTGACAAGGGAACATACAGATGCAGAGTCAATGCAATTTACTTTGACACAACTTCTCAGAAAGAGTTCTCAATTTCAGCTTACACAGATGCTTTCGAAACCGTATATACCAAGAGAACGCCAGAGGTAGTTTTGACCGCTAAGGCAGGCAAATACGGCAATAACGAAGACATTAACGGAATCCACGTAGAAGTTGAACTTCATTCTGCAAATTCCAATAATACGACTGCTCCTACCGGAAATGTAACAATTACCATTGAGGGTAAGGACTATGAAAATACAAGAGTGGTTGCGTTAACGCCAAGCACTAGCACGAAGTCTTTCGACATGGGTAATAACGTAACAGAGAACAAGTATTACTCAAAGGCAAGCATAGATTTTGAAAAGCTCGCAGAAGGTACATACACTGTAAAATACTATTACGGCGGAGACAGTGTTTTCAAAGACAAGACTCAGGAAATCGGACAGATCGTTGCAGTAGGAAGCTCAGAAGGCTATGTGCTTAATATGAAAAATGCCGAGGGAAACACTGTAACTAAGTTCACATACGGCGATGAAATAGTTCCTACACTATACACAGTAGCAGCTGGAACATCCGACACAACAGAAGTAAAAGACGCTGTTACTTACAAGTACAAGACATCTTCAGATTCTACACTGAAGGAATTCTCCGAAGGACAGAAGCTGGATGCTGGCAAGTACACCATGTACGCATACCCAGCGGCCAAAACTGACGCAGTCGCTTCAGCAGAGTTTACTGTGGAGAAGAAAGCGTTGATCGTTTCTGCTAAAGCAAAAGATAATGTTTCTGATATAAACGCAACTCCTCCAGAGCTGGAGACAAATGTTGCAGGCGTGACAGCGGCAGACCTAGATGTTGTATACAAGGCATATAACTCAGCAGGCAACGAGACAACGCTTAGTAACGACGATCCTGGTAATTACACAATTATGCCATGCTTCAAGGAAAACGCATCAGAAGCTAAACGTGCAAACTACGATGTAAGCTTCGAAAGCGCAATCTACACCGTAATCGGTCAGACTTATGAGCTGACAGTTACTGCAGAAAAATATACAGATACGAACAATGTTTCTAAGGATGTAGGTACTGCAGCAATCAGCGAAAACGGTTTAACTACAGGCGAATACACAAAGGGCACCACTGTTCAGTTATTTGCAACGCCTGACGAGGGCTACGAAGTAGAAAAGTGGGTTGTGAATGCTGTTGGATATGAAGAAGCAACCTATACGGCAGATGAGCTTCAGAATCCGAATAGATTGAATTTGGCTATGAATCCAGGCGCAACAACGGTCAAGGTTTACTTTAAGGTAAAGATAACACGCCTTAACATAATCGGAACCGACGGAGGAGATATCTCCTGCACGGATAAAAACTTTGAATCAGGAGCAATTGTAAGCCGCGGAGCAGACCTTGAATTTAAGGCTACGCCAAAGGCAGGCTATACTTTCGGACAGTGGATTATCAGCGAAACCGGATTCAGCTCAGTTTACGAGAAGGGAACGGAATCCGAAGACGGAACCAACACCATTGTTATTACCATGGGCACCAACGACATCGGTCTGCGGGCAACCTTCGTAAGAGACAGCTACAGAGTCGAGTTGAGTGGTAATGTTACAGCTTACTACGAAAAGGAAAGCAACGACGGAACTTCTCGTGAAAAGATTTATATCACAAGCGGTGCAGAGGTAAAAGGTGATACAGAAATTCACGTTGCGCCTAAGACCGGATATGTAGCAGCAGAAAATGCTTTCATAACTATTAACGGAGTAGCTACACAGGAAGCTTCCTCATACAAGTTTAAACTTACAGAGAACACTATAATCAGCTTGGACACTGTAAGAGAAAGCTACAAGGTAGAAGCTTCTGCAGAAACTTCGATAGAAGGAACTGCAGGTGGCAAGGTTGTCATTACAGCCGATGGAACTGAAGTAGAATCAGGCAATAACGTAGACGGCGGAAGCAAGGTTGTATTCCGTGCCATTGCAGACAGAGGCTTCGTATTTGACCACTGGGTAATCGGCGGCGATACAAGCAAGACTGCAGACGAATACGTTATAGACGAAATCGGCGCAGCAACTACAGTAAAAGCAGTATTCAAGGAAAACAGCAAGAATACCTTAACAGGTAACGTTTCTCCAGAAAGCCGCGGAAAACTGGTTTACACCCTATATGACATTTACGGCAATGTTCTTGAAGAAAACAAGGATTACGAAAAAGCTATTGAGATGTACAAGGGTGAATCCATCGACATCAAAGCCGCACCGGCAGCAGGCAGCATGGTTGAGCAGTGGATCATGAAGGAAGGCGCTGACGAAAAGAAATTCGTTTCTTCCTCAAAGAAATACCCTGGCGGCAAGATTACCATGAATGACAGCGCTCTGGAAATACAGGCAGTAATGGTTTCCAGCACTTCATATGAGCTGTTCTTTAACGCAGCTAACGATACTGACGGTACAATGACAGTAACTTCTGATGGAACTGCAATTAAGACCGGAGACATAATCCCAGGCGGTGCAGACGTAGTATTTACAGCAGAACCGGCAGCTGACAAGATGGTCGACTACTGGACTATAACCAAGGGAGCAGCAAGCGTTCAGCCAACAGCAGAAAATACTGTTACATTGACCGATGAGGACGGAGATACCTTTGTTAATCCTGTATATGAGATTAACGGTTATAAGGGAAACCAGACCGTAAGAGTTTACTTCAAGAATAAAGAAACGAAAAACATCAGCGTTGCAGGTAACAATGCGGATGTAGAATTTACATACGCAACGCCAATCAAGAAGGACGATGCAACTAAGCCAACCGGAAACTCAGTAGCAGCAAGAACAGGCGGAACTGTGAAACTGACCCTGACTCCTAAATCAAATTGTGCAACTTCGCTCAATGATGTTAAGGCAGCGTTCAGTGGATGCAGCAATGCTGTAAAAGCAAGCTACGACAACGGAGTTTACACTATCGTTCTTAAGGGTATCACGGGCGAAAAAACCGTGGATGTTGACACCTTCGTTAACGAACTGGTGAAGGTTGAGGCAGTCGGCAAGCATTACACTGCAGGCACTATCAAAACAGACAAAATCGCCGACGGTGCAGCTGTTGGTTTTGTCAGAGTAGGTAGTAACGTAAGCTTCAAGCTGACGCCTGACAGTGGAAATCAGCCGGATGAAGCGAAACTGAATGCGTGGGTTGATGATGTGAAGACCAAGGGCGCATGCGATAACTTGAGCGTAAAGATAAACGACGACAAGTCCGTAGACGTTGAAATCACAGGCATCAAGGCGGACGTTGCAACTGCTAATGAACTGTTTGAAGCCATTCCGTTCAGCGGCGGTGGTGGTGTAGCACCTGTAGCGCCTGAGCAGAAGCCGACAGAAGATAAAAACAAAATCACTGTAGAGAAAACTGTAAACGGTGAAGGCCAGAAGATCGTTAAAATTACCGCTAAGGCAGATGCTGTCAAGAGTAAGGATGAAAAATCAGTTGAACTTCAGCTTAGTGCTGAGCAGAAGGAAGCTTTAATGAAGAGGGCAATTGAAGAAAAGGCTGACATTATCATCATTAAGAATGACAAGCTAGATGCTGAAATGGAAAAAATCTCTGATTCTATGAATGTAAAACTTGATGCTGACCTTGTGAAAAACATTATCAATAAGGTTAACGCAGAGATTGCTATTGAAACTCCTGTAGGTAACCTGAAGCTTGATAAGAAGGCATTGGAAGCAATTCGGAAGCAGATTGGCGATGCTGATCAGCTTACCTTCAAGCTAAATGTTGAAGAAGTTAGTGACTACAGCAAGATCATAGGAGATACAGGCTATGTGATTTCACTAGAACTTCTAGCTGGCAAGAAAAAGATCAAAGACTTTGGAGACGGCAAAGCTGAGATCAAACTTGAAATCACTAACAACTTACTAGGCAGAGAATTAGTTGCTTTATATATTGGAGAAAAGGGCAAAATCGAAAAATTCGATGGCAAGACTGTAATCGAAAAGATCACAGACGAAAACGGCAAAGAATCAGAAGTTAAATACTTCACCTTCGAAACAAGCCACTTCTCCGTATATGCACTAGCTGAAAAAGCTAAGGTTGCTGCGTACGAAAAGGCACAGAAAATCAAGAAGACTATTGCAGGCGTGAAGAAGACAAGCGTAAAACTTACAACGAAATCTTTGAAGAACAAGATTAAGGTTTCTTGGAGTAAATCCAAGGGCTACAAGGTAGACGCATACGAAGTTTACCGCGCAGCTTCAAAGAACGGCAAGTACAGCAAGCTCTACACAACGAAGAAATCCAACGCAAAGGGATACACGAACAGTAAGAAGCTGAATCGTGGCAAAACTTACTTCTACAAAGTAAGAGGGGTAAGAACCATCGACGGCAAAACTTATTACACGAAGTGGTCTAATGTTGCAAAAGAAAAGCTTGGCAAGCTGTGAAAGACCGTGAAAACTACGGCGAGCCAAGCAAGCCATGGTGAACTTATCACAGGGGAACCAAGCTTTCGTGGGGTTTTCTAAACTTTCATAGGGAGTATCCCGTGAGGGCTGCTGCCAATGAGTATAAAACAGTGGTCATTTTACGGCCACTGTTTTTTTCACATGTGCAAGTGCAATTTGTAAGGTAAGCGTCAAACCATGCGCACCTATGCAAACTTCAAAAAATATGAGAGAATGCTCCTGACAGTGATAGCCAAAACAAGTCGATGCTATCACAGGAAGGAGCATTCGTTATGACACATTAGACGGCAGATTGGAGCTGTCAAACAATCGAGCAGAAAGAAGCATCAAGCCAT
>ERZ825896.1137-NODE-1137-length-31359-cov-7.874393_pt1 | contig 31359 bp, 17 predicted proteins | sample MGYA00519858_ERZ825896 | MGnify/ENA primary metagenome ERZ825896 (study PRJEB31778, sample SAMEA3449214) | human gut metagenome | biome: human gut; feature: human-associated habitat; material: faeces | place: United Kingdom | collected 2010/2012 ...
CATAGGAAACACAAGGAAGACCCATGGTCTTTGCGATCTGGCACGCATAATATTCACTGTATGGTTCGTTTCCGGTATTTGCTCCGCCTTCTGTGCCGCCTTTATACAGATAAATCCCGTCGCCCTCGATAAAGCGCCATGCCTTCCGCAGCATACCGTTTGTGGTCAGTTCCGGTGAAGTGGAGAAAGCCTCTCTGCTTCCGCGTGCGCCCGTATAGGCAACCAGCGCAAGTGCTTCGGAAAAACGGTTTTCATAAAGATTGTACGCATCGAATTTTCCTTCAAAACCTTCCGGCACGACCCAGTAGCTGTCACCAAGCGACAGCCCCATGCAGACATCCATAATTCCTTTCGTGTCATTGACGCTAAGTCCGAGCGTCTTTAGAATTTCATCAACAAACTGCCGATTCTTCGGAATCACTCGTTTTTCCAGCCAGCTTACAATGCCTTCTTCCGTAGGTTCTAAATCCAGCGGAAAAAGAGATCTCTTTTCTGCATTTAGGTCAAGGATCTCTGCCTTTAGTCCCTCTAAGCCCTTTGCCGCAAGCGAAAAGGTCATGAGATCTTCATCATAGATACGAAGGGTGTACCTGTTATCCATCGCGATTCTCCTTTCTTTCCTCCCATTATACATGATTCTTTCTGCACTGTCATCTTTTCCGTCCACTTTTTTCGCACCTTTAGCGTTCCGGCACATCTTGCGTTCGTTCCTTCTGCCGCATCACGCGGATTCCGTCAAAGGTCCTATAAAACTTCTCCGGATAGCGAAACCGTAATTCATACTTTTTAAGCTGCTCCGGTGTTAGACTTTGGTAAGTATCGCTGTCAAAGGGCGCGCGGCAGATTAGGAAGTCGCCTGCAATAATATCAACTAGCTTTCCGTCTTTTCCATAGATTGCGCGGTTCAGTGGAAGCCCTCTCAGCTTTCCTTCCTCGTTACAAACAATCACTGCATCGTCATCGAAGTTTGAAAACTGCTCAATATAGCCTCCGACTGCTTTCTGCAAATCCTCCAGGGAATCCGTAATAAAAATCCTTTCCGGCTTCTTCATCGGACAAATCAGCAGCACTTCTATTTTTTCTTCCATTTCATCGTGCCCCCTGCTCTTTCTTTTTTTGATTTTTCTTTCTCTGCTTTCGTTTTTATTTTTCTTCGTCTGGGTTCAAAATATCGTTGGCATGAAAACTGTAGTAATTCTCCTTGTTTTCTCCGACAATAATGTGATCCACCACAGGAATCCCTAAAATCTGTCCAACCATCTCCAGTCGTTTCGTCGCCTTCTTATCCTCGTATGATGTAATAAACCCATTACATCAATACTCTCCTTTCTTCACAAGTTTGATATAAGCAATAGTAACACTGTAGACTTTTTATTTTTTCCTATAGCTTTGACTATTTTAGGGAGTGTATTGCCACAGTTTATCTGAATTATTTATAGTTGGATAAGTCTTTGAACTTTTATTTCACGCAAGTTTATGATGATAAAACTAGGTGGACAAACACAGTGATTGCTTTTAAGGAGGTAATGTTTGTGAACTATGTCGGCATTGATGTTTCCAAACAACCCCATTATGCTTCCATCGCCAATTCTGATGGAGAAATATTAGCCTAGCCATTCGCTTTTTCGAATGACCTTGTTGGCTTTCAGAAGTTTCTCAAACATCTTTCTTTCCTTCCTAAGGAAGATGTCCTTATTGGGGTGGAATCAACTGCTCATTATGCAGAAAACCTGACAAGTTTTCTTTTTACTAGGGGTTTCAAAATCTGTATCGTTAATCCTATCCAAACTTCGTCTCTTAGAAAGTCAAATATTCGAAAAAGGAAGACAGATTCCATTGATACATACCTGATTATTAAAGCTCTGTCTCTTAATCATTATCGCCTTTATACAGAACGTGATTATGATTCCCTGCAATTAAAAAACCTCTGTCGCTTCCGTCAAAAACTTATGAAGGCAAGGACAAAGGTTAAAATTCAACTTGTTTCTTACGTGGACTTATTATTCCCTGAGCTGCAGTATTTCTTTAAATCCGACATTCACGGAAAGGCTTGCTACGAGTTTCTCAAAGCTCAGCCTAATCCCGACAAGATTGCGAAAATGCATTTCACTAGGCTTACTAACCTACTTTCTAAGTCCTCTCGCGGACATTTTAACCAGTCTACTAATGTACACCAAGCAGTTAGCAGAAGTAGAAGCTTCCATTCGTGAAATCATGGACAAGATGGATTCTGTTATCAAAACAATTCCCGGCATTGGTTATCTCAATGGTGCGATGATTATCGGTGAAATTGGTGATATGTCACGTTTTGAAAACCCTTGCCATCTACTTGCTTATGCAGGCCTTGATCCGTATATATATCAGTCAGGCAACTTTAATGCATCAAGAACTAGAATGTCCAAACGAAGATCTAAACTGCTACGATATGCTCTTATCAATGCTTCACGGCAAACTACCTTGGTTAACAAAACCTTTAAAAATTATTACGATTTGAAGATATCTCAAGGTCGCCGTCATTACAATGTTTTGGGGCATGTTGCACATAAACTGGTTCGCGTCATTCATAAAATGATGACAGACAATGTAGAATTTGGATATCCAATAAAAAAGATACCTTTGATTCCTTTGTCGGTATTTATTATATAGTAAAAATCTGCCTAAAGTCAATTTTATTAGGAAAAAATAACCACAAATATAGCGCAACATCATTAAGCTCAGATGACATTGCGCTAAACGCCTACTCTTAAAAATGTGGGCAAAGTACTTCATGAGCGATAGCTCAGGAACCATTTAAGTTAATTGAGCGAATTGAAATAATCAATCTCATAGATTTCTCCTTCGATTTCATCAGGAGAAGGCTTTGTAAGATCGTTCTTTTCAAGATATTCATCCACGCGGCTACGTATTAACTGAAGCGGTGCTTCATACTTTGCCTGATAATCATTCCAGTACTCATCTTCGGTCATGTTCATTTGCTTTGCGATTGTGCAGACGAGATTGTGGCTGTCTTCGGTGGACTCTACCACAGCTCTCATCTCATCGGAACATTTCTTTATTTCTTCCTGGGTGGGCATAAAACCTTCTTTTATAGCAAGGTTTCGCTCATATACTTCAAGTTTTATAAGTTCCCAAGCTCGTTTTGCAGGTTCCTTTGAACCGGTTGCTTTGCAGAGACTATATTCCCAGTTAAAATAATCTTTTGATATTTTTTTACCAAGAACAACGCCCATTGTTATTTCATCGCTTTCTTTGGACTTGTCTATTAACGCATTTACAGGTCCCGACATTTCAGTTCCTACTTGTATAGCCTCTTTTTTACCAGGAAAATCCTTACTAGAAGCAACAGCTATTCCAAGAGAAACACACAGTATAAGAGTTGCTATTATAATAATAAATTTGCGGTTCTTCATTTTCCTATACCTCCATTACTATTTTGGTGTACCGATATTCAATGTCCCTGTATAACTCCTTTTATAGTAAAGATTGGCTCCTGGATATGTGAAGAAAAAATATCCCTTTTCTTCAAGACTATAATAAAAGTCCTGGTTCATTGTACAATATAAGTTAAAATAAATATGCGAGGGTGATGGGAAAATTCCACTTGATACTATCCAATACGATGCTGGTGGTCGCATTATATGCCGTGTTGTTGTGTTAGAAGAAAAATCAACGGTTTCTGTTATACTAGCATCTACAAAACCATTTGAAATCCCACCGGAGCGAGCTGGGTGTATATATGCTAAGGATCCTAATTTTGTAGCCTTATATGGCACTGAAGAATTGTCGTATTCTACAGATAATCGGCAATCGACACCCCACGCTACAAGTACTCCTTGACCCTCGACAGCAGCGGAGAAGACTTCGTGGCCATTATGTTGGGCAGTAGCGGCATTTGCATTTTCTGTCATTAAAATGACAAATAATACTATGGCTATAACTATAATTGTTTTTGTTTTCTTAATAACCATTGTTACCTCCTCAATATAAATTCAGCGGTAGCATTAAATTATAAAACATATATAGCTATAATGTTATTACTAATTGTAAAGGAAAAATTGATGTTTGTCAATAGTTTAACAAAATGTTACTACATTTATTTAAGGATATGCATAAAAAGTCAGGCCGCGGCACATAGTAAAGTGAAAATTCCGTTCGTTTTTTATCAATGATATTTCATCTTAAACTTGCCTTTGGTTTCTAACTCACGCCAGGTTGATGCTGTGAGATCTGACTTGATTACCCCCACTTTTTTCAAAAGCTCCTGCTGTTCCATAATATTTGCTTTTACTATTTGATTTTCTTCTTTGTTCCTTTAACATTCATTTTAGATACCTCTTGCATTCTTTAGATTTTACCAACTGGCAGGTCAGTAATAATCTAAATGTACTTGAGGTATTTTTCTATGTCAATCTCTTGACCTATTTAAAGTATACAGGAAGCTTTCCTCCATTTGTTTCAGCTTCATCATCAGATAATCGTTGACATCTTTCCCGCAGGGCGGCGGTGCATTGATGACTTGATAGTCGTTTTTAAGTAACTCGATTATTGCCTGTGTAAAGGTTCTCCCCGCTCTATCGTTATCCAGGTGCAGCTTGATTACTTGGATATTTTGTTTTTCATGTAGCATATGAGTAAGAGATGGCGGCAAACCTTCCTCAACGGAAAAGCAGCAGCCGCCAAGGGATAGATAGCTCTCCGTTTTCCAGTCCGCGCCTCGCAGCTTTTGTAAGGTCGCATAGGATAACAAGTCGATTGCGCTTTCAAAGACATGGACGGTAGTAGACTTGCTTTCCGAAAAGGAAAACGCGTAGGTTTTCCTGCTTCCTGCCGCTTCGCCTGCAAAGCGTTTTGTTCCGGTACTTCGGAGAGCCGCATAAGCAGGCTCTCCGATTTCACTTAATCCAACAAAGACTGCGTTGTGATGTGGGAAAGATTCATAAATCAGTCCTTTAGAAACAAAATAGTCTATAATGTCCCTGTCAATACCGCGCTGCATTAGATAGGCTTGCACTCGCCTGTTACTGTTTGCCCTCATCGGCAGCCAAAAGGAACTTTCGCCTTTCTCTTCCTGCAATTTTTTTTGCGGCATTTCTATCGGCTGGATTCTTTCAAGCTCCAAGATATGCAGTGCCGCTTTACGAAACTCCCAGCCTTCTACCGCGACCAGATAGTCAAGCGCACTTCTGCCGCCGATACTGCGCGACCACCAGTACCACTTACCGTGGTCGATTTTTAAGCTGTCATGCGTCCGCATGCGATAGCGATTCGGCCCGATTGGGACAAGTTCCCAAGGCTGCTGCAGCTGCAGATAGGTTAGTAGATCAAGCTGCCTTGCCTTTTGAATCATTTCATCTGCAAGCTTCGCCATTTTTCCTTTCCATCCTTTCCTGTTTCTGATGCTTGATTTCACGGTCTGCTGTTTTTTGGAGTGAGTTTGATAGCACTTCCATATAATCTGTTTCTTCCTTTAACCAGTACTGATAACAAGTTTCCAGCGGTTTCGGCAGTTTCAAAAGTGCCTTTGCCTGTTTGTCATCAAGCCCGTCTTCCTCAATCGCAAACAGAATATCTCTTTTCGCCAAATCTTCAAATGCGTGCTCAAGTGCCAGATTCGCAGGCAGCTTTTCAAGTTTTCCCCGAAATTCTTGATATTCTCTGTCCATTTTCCTTAGAAGTTTTTCCGCTGTTTTACCGTTCATACTCGCGCTCCCTCCTCTTTGGCTTTTCGACTGCAAAGTCCTCATGCATCATCCGGATTTCTCTCGTTTTGCTGTCATAGCAGTAGACATTATCCGATAAGAAATCTTCCGGCGAAACGACTTCCCGATTTGCAATTCTCACAAGGTCTCTGACATCGGAAAGAGTGATTTCCTCTCGCTTTGGTACAAGCATCAAATCATCTACCGACGAAGGAAGGATATAAAAAGGCTCTTTCATCCGCTGCGTAATTTGCTCCATGACATCAGGATAAAACATGACTGCCGCGCCAAGATGAAACTCGGCGTTTGTCAGGTTATACAGCCTGCCGGTAAGACTTCCTGTTTCCGCTAAGCAGTTTTTCGCATTTTCAAGCGGAAAAGGACAGGCTTCGAGATTGAATAAAAGCGGCGGCAGTTTCTCCTGCATATTCTCCTTCGCTGTTTTCTCAAGTTCCTCTAAGTTCACACCCCATTGGCTGTACCTTGGGTTTGTGACCTTGATACGCACATTTTCATCCACGCGTATATAAAAGACCTTTGCCAAATCCTCAAACGGCAGATAGATCGCATCCTGTAAATAATCGGCATTCTCTTTTCGATTCACTAAGGTAAAGATTACTTTATCTTTTACAGTTTCATAATTACAAATATCTACCGTCTGCATTTTATCGGATATGTGTTTTCCCTCGGTTTCACGCTGCTGATATTCCTCTGCCATCTTTTTGAGAATGTTTCCGGCAAAGACTCCCTTCGCGACAGCCTCATAGCAAGGCGCAATCGGAAGCAGTAAGACCGGACTCGTCCCCCGCCGAATCCCGACCTTCCTTTCCGCAGGTCTGTTCGCTTTACCCACATCCTTAATTACGACCCTGCTGTCCCGATAATGTTCCGGAAAATAGGAAATCCACTCTTTTTTCAGCATCTCCTCAAATTGTGACAAGGTAATCATAGTCTGCTTCCTCCTTTTCTTCGTTTTCTCTTTGATTCAGCAGTCTGTCATAGGCTGCTATGCGCTTTTCTGCCGTTTCTGGCTTCGGTTTTACCGTTTTTTCAATGATTAGATTCATAATTATCTCCTTTTCATCTGGTATCTTTTGTCATTTCTTTTGTTCTTACTTCTTCTTCGACTTCAACGCACTCCTCTGTAATCTGCGGAATCTCCGGCTGATCAAGATTTAATAGGCTGTCAAGTTCCTGCAGCCGCCCGCTCTTTTCCTGCAGCTCTTCTTCTCTTGGGAATGTCTTTTTCAGCTCCTCTTTTGCATTTTCCATCTGTGTCTGAACTTCCTGCAGGGCTTGCTTTGCTTTTTCCAAGTTTTCCGGAATTTTATTGATCGCATGTTCGATACGCGTAAGGTTTCCAAGTCCGTCATCGCCAAGAATCACCGCATAGTTCATTTCCGCGCGCAGCTCCAAACGATACTGGCGCTCAAAGGTATCAAAGGATAAAAACATGGCAAACCCTTTATAGCTTCCAATCTCTGCAGGGTTTGCCGATTTCATTCTCTGGCAGGCAATAAGCAGTGCCACTGCCGCCTGTTTCTTTTCCGTGTAGCTTCTTCCTTCCAGCGTCATTTCCGTAAATGTTTCTTCGGACGGCGGCAGAGCTGCAATGCGGCGCAGATCGTTTTCATAGCCGCAGATTGCCTCTTGATATTGCCGTTCCTTTTGGGGATAGGCGCGCAGCAGCCGATCTTCAAGTTCGTAGCGCTCACTTAAGAAATTTTGCTTGAGCATTCTCAGGCGGCTGACCTGAATATCAAGATCCATCTTCTCTTTGATGTATGGATTGCCTGATGCAAGCATTTTAATCTCGGCATACGACAGCGCTGCCTCATCCACATCTTCTGCAGAACGCACTGGTGCCTTTGAGGTATAGATCTGGCTGATAAAGCGCTGCTTGGATTCCACGAGCTGATAAAGATAGGCATCGAAGGTGCCTTCCGTGACATAGCGAAAGATTTTTACCGTTTCGTTTGTGTTTCCCTGCCGGATGATTCGCCCGCTTCGCTGTTCAAGGTCAGACGGGCGCCATGGACAGTCAAGGTCATGCAGGGCAATCAGCCGCTGCTGCACATTGGTGCCTGCACCCATTTTTGGGGTGGAACCAATCAAAACACGCACCGCGCCTTCCCGCACGCGGGAAAAAAGCTCCGCCTTTTTCGCTTCACTATCCGCTTCATGAATAAAGCGGATTTCTTCCTGCGGCACGCCTTTTTGCATTAGTTTTTCTTTGATGTCATGGTAAACATCATAGCCGTCCTTTCGCGGCGTGGAAAGGTCGCAAAAAATCAGCTGCGTCAGCTTCTTTTCTTTTTCGGCTTCCCAGATGGCATAGACATTTTCGACGCAAGCATTAACCTTGCTTCCTGCAAAGTCCGGCAGCATGGGATTGAGAAGCCGCTGCTCCAGTGCCAGCTTTCTGCCGTCGTTGGTCACTTTGAGCATATTATCTACCTCTACGGGAACTGCTTTGCTTCGGATTTTATCTGCACGCGCAGAAAGCCCCTCTACCATTTCCGTCTGAAATTCTGATGGTTTGACCGAAACATTGATAAACTCCGCTTGCGGTACCGGAAGATTCAGCATATCCGCAGTCTGAATATCTGCAATCTCCTTAAACATTGCCATCAGCTCCGGCAGGTTATAGAACTTCGCAAAGCGTGTTTTGGCACGATACCCAGTGCCCTCGGGCGCAAGCTCAATCGCAGTCACCGTTTCGCCAAAGGTGGACGCCCATGCGTCAAAAGCCTCCAGCCCCATTTCTTTTAAGCGGTCATACTCTAAATACCGCTGCATGGTGTAAAGCTCGGTCATGGAGTTTGAAACCGGCGTTCCGGTCGCAAAAACAACGCCGCGTCCTTTTGTAAGCTCGTCAAGGTAGCGGCATTTTAAGTAGAGATCGGTTGATTTGAGTGCTTCGGTTTGTGCAATCCCGGCGACATTACGCATCTTGGTATATAAAAAGAGGTTTTTGTAGTAATGCGCTTCATCGATAAACAGACGGTCAACGCCAAGCTCTTCAAAGGTTACGACATCATCTTTTCGGCTCTGATCACTGAGCTTTTTTAGTTTTGTTTCCAATCCCCGCTTCATTTTTTCCAGTGCCTTGATAGAAAGCCGCTCGCCGCCCTGCCGCTTTAGTTCCTGTATGCCGTGCGTAACATCTTCAATTTCCTGCTCTAAGAGTGCCTCCTGTCTTTCGGTTGAAATCGGAATCTTCTCAAACTGCGAATGTCCGATGATAATCGCATCATATTCCCCTGTGGCAATGCGGCTGCAAAATCGCCTCCGGTTTTTTCTTTCAAAATCTTTTTTTGTTGCTACAAGCAGATTTGCTGCCGGATAAAGCTGCAAAAATTCACTTGCCCACTGATTGATCAGATGATTCGGTACCACAAACATCGGTTTACTGCAAAGACCAAGGCGTCTGCTTTCCATTGCTGCCGCGGTCATCTCAAACGTTTTTCCTGCCCCCACACAGTGTGCAAGCAGGGTATTTCCGCCATACAGTACCCTTGCGACCGCATTCTTTTGGTGCGGCATCAGGCGAATCTCCGGATTCATGCCATGAAAGCGAAGGTGGCTGCCGTCATACTCGCGCGGACGAATCGCATTGAATTTCTCGTTATACTGCCTGCAAAGCCTGTTTCGTCTTTCCGGATCCTTCCAGATCCAGTCCGTAAAGCCTTGCTTGATCTGCATTTGTTTTTCCTGTGCGATGGCGGTTTCTTTCTGATTCAGTACCGCCTTTTTCCCGCCGTGTCCGTCCTCAAAATAGTCAAACACACGCACATCGCGCAGATTTAATGTCTGCTCGACAATCTTATATGCGTTCATGCGTTCTGTGCCATAGCGCTGATGGACTTTTAGATTCGCGCGGTCTACAGTTTTGTTTTCAATCCGCCACTCTCCGGTATATTTGGAGAAGTGTACACGAATGTGATTCTGCAAATACCGCGGCGTACCGAGAAACTCGTATAGGAACTGTTCGATATATGCCGCCGGAATCCATGTACTGCCTAGCTTTACGGAAATTTCACTTGCCGTAAGGTCTTTTGGCTGTACTTTTTGCAGCGCTGCAATGTGCTCGGAAAAGCTCTCCGGCTCAAGCTGCGCGCGAAGCGCTGCAAATTTCAGCTTTTCCCGCACATTGCCGGATAGATATTCGTCCGCTGTCAAATACTTTTCTTCGCTGTTTTCGGTAGACCATCTGGGATTTAAGAAAATGATGCCGCGTAGTTCTTCCTGCAGCTCTTCTTCCGTTTTTGCGCAAAGGCGTCCCATGAAGCCCATGTCGATACGCCCGCGCTCCCCAAGGGATACACCAAGTGCCTCGACCGCGGTATCGGTATGCGTAATCACTTTCGGACTTCGGATGGTACGCTTTGTGAAAATGTCTGCTTTTTTCTTTAGACTTCCATCTTCGTTTAGAATCTCCAGCGCCGAAAGCAGCACGTAAGAGCTGTCATCGGAAAATACCATGCGGTTTCCCCGCGCAGAGAGAATACCGTACTTTGCGGTAAAAGCATCGTACTTCTGATTTAATTCTTTTTGCAGCATTTGGATTTCTTCGTCTTTACGCTCTTCCTGCTGCGCGCTAATCAATTTTCGCAGGGTATCTCGGATCTCGATCATGCCGCGCATGCGCTTTTCGGCTGCCGCAGAAATCTGGACCTCCCGCATCAGGGAATTTTCCCGGTAATAGATTTTTCCGTCTTGCACGCAGTAGGAAAAGTTTCTGACACTTGGGTCTGCCGGAAGGAATTCCGTTTCTTCCGGGCTTTCCATGTCTTCCATTTCCGGAAGGGAAAGCGCCGTCTGAATTTTTTCTGCGGCTTCTTTTAGCTGCAGTGAAAGCGGTATGCGCTCATCCGGGGCACAGACACTCATTTTGCCGAAGCGTCCGTTTTGCATTTCCAGTTTTCCAAGTATCATATCCGGGTGTTCCAGATAGTATTCGTTAATCGGAATACCATCTTCCGTCTTTCCAAGATGTACCCAGCTTGGCAGAATGTCGGTCATGCGTTCCCGCTTTTTCAAAAACAAAATATCAGTTGTCACTTTTGTGCCTGCATTTTTTTGAAAAACAGTATACGGAAGCCGGATAGCTCCTACAAGCTCTGCCCGCTGCGCAAGATATTTTCTGACGGACGGATTTTCTTTATCCAGCGTTCCCTTGCTGGTGACAAAGGCGATGATTCCACCCGAGCGCACTTTATCAATCGTCTTAGCAAAAAAATAGTCATGAATCAAAAAATGCTCCTGATCGTATCGCTGATCGGCAAGGGAAAAATCGCCAAAGGGAACATTGCCGACGGCGGCGTCAAAGAAGCTGTCCGGAAGGCTTGTATTCTCATAGCCCTCGTTTGCAATCTGTGTTTTCTGATAAAGCTGCTTTGCCAGCCTTGCTGAAACCGGATCGATTTCCACACCGTAGGTTTTGCAGCCTTTCATTTCCTCGGGCAGCATGCCAAAGAAATTGCCGATGCCGCAGGACGGCTCAAGAAGATTCCCTTCGCGCATGCCTGCCTGCATCAGAACCTGATAAATCGCGCGGATTACCATCGGTGGGGTATAAAACGCAGTTAAGGTTGATGCACGCGCGGCCTTGTACTCTTCTTCGGCTAAAAGTGTTTTCAGTTCCGCATACTCGCGTTTCCAGTCTGCCTTCGTATCATCGAAAGCGTCTGCAAGTCCACCCCAGCCGCTGTAGCCTGCAAGAATTTCCTGCTCGTGAGGGCTTGCAAGTCGTTCTTCGCTTTCCAGCTTTTTCAGCAGCCGAAGCGCCGTAAGGTTTCGCTGAAACTTTTCTTTTGGCGTTCCCTCTCCAAAATGCGCATCGCTAATGCGATACTGAAAAAGCTCTGCAGGCTTTTCTTCTTCGGAAGGCTCTGCACTAAGTTCTGCTTCCGCATGCAGAGAATCTTTAGGCTCCGACCCGGTATCGTTTTCTTCTTTTTTGATTTCTTCGGTTAACTCCCGGTACGGCGTGTCTACAGCGGTTCTTTTCAGTAAATGTTCATTTCCCGGTGTCTGTCTGACGCGTTCTTCAAACTGTGCTACAGGTATGCGCTTATGAATCAGTGGGCAGCTCCCGTCGTAAAGCTCGACCATTTCGTTGTCCATAGACAGGATCTCATATTCCGCTGCGCCAAGAAAAACGCGGTCGCCAAGATGAAAGACATAGTTCTCTTCCTGACTTTCTCCTGCCGTTTCCTCTTGCCACTCTTTCTGGGTTTCCTTTTCTTTTTCAGACTCTGCTAAAGCGTCCTTTCTTGCTTCCTGCAGGGCAAGCCATGCCGGATACTGTTTCTTTTCCTTTGGGCTTAGATACTGCCCTGCGGCAATCAGCTGCCCGATACGCTTTGCAGCCTCCCTCCACTTTAAGAGCATCTTCGGGCTGCCCTCCGAAAATCCACTTCTCAGCTTAATGCCCGCCCCTGAATGGTCCTCATCGATGCCAAGCCCTCTCTTGATTGGATAGCGTCCGCCGATGCCGTATTCTTTTTTCAAAAACCTTGCATTTTCTTCGCGCGAAAGATTTTTTTCAAACTGCTCGTAAATGCGGAACTTCCCATTTTCAAATCCGCTTCCACGCGTCAGAACTTCGTCGATGATTTCCTGCGTGAAAAATGGCTTCTCCTCTGAACGCTCTGCAAAAAAGCTTTCCTGCTCTTCGATTGACGGCAGCCGCTCTGCAGTGTCGTAAAGCTTCCCAAGAAGCCTGAGGCTGTCAAAATATTCTGAGATCACGCCCCAGTCATAGTAGCCTTCTGCCGTCCTGCTTAGATAGCTGCCCTCCCATAGATGTAAAACATTCTGATACGTCTTATATCCGACGCGTCTATCTCCTGCAAGAATCAGTTCGGTATAGTCATGATTAAAGATTTCTCTTAGGTAGGCGATGCGCTCCTCGGTATCACGATGTAGCGTAAAGAAATCGCTTATCGCACTTTTGCTCGCCTTCAGATGCGGTGTGGTAAGCAGGATTGCCTGTATATCCGCATCTCTACCAAAAAACGGAAGCCTTGTGACTTCCGTTTTTCGGTCATAATATGCTACTTGTAAATCAGTTCCGTCTCCACGATCTCCATGGCTCTTGTCTGGATATTGTTCATCTTCTGTACCCAGAGCATCATGTTTTCGTCCTTCAGTTTCTCGCTGACCTCTTCTGTTTGCATCATCTGCCGGATCAGCTGCTTCTGCATCTTGCGCGCCTCTTTGTCTATTTCCGAAAGGTGCTGCAATAGCTTGCAGTCCGTCAGAAGGTGGTAGTATACCAGTTTTCGTTTCTCTTTGAGAAACTGCTGGCGCATTCTCCCGAAGCGCCCGATCTGCACCTGTCTCTGCTCCGGCATCGTGATGTTTGGAATTTGATAATCCCCTTGCTGGCTGTAGCTGATTTCCTGTTTCATGTTCTGCGCCTCCTTTTTCCTCTTTTTTCTTAGTGTACGCGAAAAAATCGATTTGTTCAATTGTGCGATTTTCTTCTTTTTCCTCTTTTTGCAGCGCGCGCACGGTTTTTCCGATTTCCGTAAGTGCTATTTGCGAAATGTCACTGACCAGATTTCCGAGAATTTGAAGCGTTTCTTTTGTATTAAAATCGCGTGCTAAGGTAAGAGAATCGGTCAGCGCCTCTGCCTCCTTTGTAAAGCCAAGCCTTCTTAAAATCAGATACCTGCTGCTTGCTGCGGCAGCTTCCGTAAGACAGAGACTGAGGTTTTCTTCATCCAAGATGGAAAGCCTGCTCGCCCCTTGCGTTTCTTTCAGCGCAGGCAGATAGTCCATGCGGTATGCTTCCGCTGCTGCCTGCATCGCTGCCCCTACGGTTTTCGGAAGGCTCTCGTTTTTCTCCTGTATATCAAATGCCGCCTCTAAGCTTTCGATGACTTCCGCTTCGTATGCGTCCTGATAGCTCCAAAGCGGGACTTTTCTCGCATCCTTTCCTTCATGCGTATCGGAAATATCAAAGTAGTAGCGGATTTTTTGCACCGTATCCGGTGCTTCGTCAAAGACGGCAATGCCTTTGGCGCCGCGATTCACCCAGCGATGAAAGCCTCTGTTCCATTGCGCAATTGTAAGGACTGCGGTTGCGTCCGGGCGCTGTGCATAAAGAAGCACCTGCTCGTCAAAGCGCAGCTTGAAATTATATCCTGCACAGTCCAAAAAGCCTTTCCAGCGTTCCGTCTCTTCCGCAAGTGCTTGCAAGGTATCGCGATACAACGCATTGATTTGATAGTGTCTATCCCCCAAGCGTGTTCCTCCTTTCTTTCCGCTTTTGAAAAAGCAAGCAGCCCCATTCAGAAGCTGCCCTTCTCCCTTTTCTTTTTATTATGCACACTTTTGTCCCTCCTGCTTTTCTTCTGCGGCGTCCTCCTGCTTGCTTCGTAGGCTCAGCATTGACAGCAGCATACCCAAAAAGGCAAGCCCTAACAATGCAATCCATCTGCACAGGTCTGTTTGGTCTCCGGTCTTTGGCACTTCGTTTGGTTTGTCCGGTTTCTCCGGTTTATTTGGCTTCTCCGGTTTTTCCTTGATTTTTACCGTTTGTCCTTCGTCGTTAATATCGGTATGCTTTGCAATCAGTTTGCCCGCTGTCTTGGTCTTGGTATCATATTCGTAGCATTTCTCGAATACAACAAGCTTGCTGCCGTCCTTGATTGCGGCTGCATTGAACGTGAATGTCAGCTTGACGGTGCCGTCCTTCGTCTTTGGTGTGAAGGTCTTTTCAGCAGCGACTTTCTTGCCGCCTACTGTCAGAGCCTTTCCGGTCTCCTTGTTCATCAGCGTTCCCTTCATGATATAGGTCTTTCCGACTTCAAGATTGAAATAGGAAACGGTATCAACGATTGTCACCTTGCTTGCTGCCTCTATCTTCTTCTCGCCGTTCTTTCCGGCTGCGGTCGTTCTGATTTCAGGCTCTTTGTTCTTCTCATTGACCATATCGACCTTGGCTACCGTCTTGCCGTCTTTTCCGATTTCAACTGCATAGTATTCACCGTCGCATTTGTAGCCTGCCGGCGCTTTGGTTTCATGGTAGAAATATGTTCCTGCCTTGGTAAAGCGAATCAGTACCTTGCCGTACTCGCCTGTGACAAACTTCTCATTGAAATACGGCTTTTCATCGCGCACGATATTGCCGTTTTCGTCCTTGTGGCTGCCGTAAATCTCAAACTCTGCGCCGGAAAGCGTCTGTCCGTTTTCCATATCGGACTTCGTGATCTCAAGGTAGTAGTCGTGACCGCCCGGTTCTCCCGGAGGCGTATCGTCCTTGTCGTTCTCGACTTCGATGATGTACGGGTCCTCTGCCTTGGCAATACGGAACTTGTGGTAGCCGACCTCTGCCTTGTAGCCTGCCGGTGCCTTGGTTTCCTGCCAAAAGTATACGCCGTAATCAAGGTCCATAGATGCTGTGCCGTCTGCGGCCGTCGTAAAGGTGCCAATGAGTTCGCCCGGCTCGCACTTCCAATCATCGTCATCTGTGAATTTCGCCTTGTAGATGCTGAACTCTGCGCCGGAAAGCGTGGTGTTATGGTTATCCTTATCGACCTTCTTAATCTTCACAAGCGGTACATGCTCGTTTTCGATTGCAAAGCCGTCCTCGTTATCCGAGTTAATCTTAATCATCATGCGGTCTGCAGAAGTGTCCTGTCTTGCAAGCGTCACGTTCTTTGCGAAGCGGTATGTGTCACTTGCCACATCATCGGTTGTCAAAACAGCATTATCTGCATCGTTAAAGCCGTTTGCAAGGATATTGTCAATCTCGCATTTCACGTTTCCGTACTTATCCATGCTGACGGTGACAGCCGCGCCTTTGGTGGTCTTAAAGCGTACAGTATCTTTCGTATGCAGCACGATTTCACCGCCTGCGTCGAGGTTTTCCGTAACGGTCGTCTTGCCGCTGGTTCTCTCAAACTGCGTCGGAATGATATTTGCCGCAAGGCTGTCTGCGACCTTCAGCACCGCACTGTGGTTAAAAATCTGATAGCCGTTTGGCGTGAGGTTGCCCTTTTCGACGTTGATTGTCTCGTAGCCAAGTTCCGGCTTGGCAGGGTCCTTGAGTTCTTCCTTGGTGGTCACAGTCTTTGACGCTGCGTGTGTGATCGTAACATCGGCGATAACGTCTGTCTTATCACTGCCTGCGCCTGTGAGCGTGAAGTGTCTTTGGTAATCGTTTAAGTCCTCGCCCATGATGCGTTTCCAAATTTCTTCGTACTCTGCATGGTAGCCGGTATAGCTGACCGTTGGGATAAACTTCTTTTCGGTTCCGTCTAGGATATAGCTGTAGGTGTTATCTTCTGTTTCCACATGCAGGACTTTGCCGTTTGGCAGCGTGATATCTGCAGCTTTTCCTTTGACGGTATCAACCTCGATTTCGGTAAAGTCCTTATCCACGTCGATTCTGACATAGCCGTTGTTATCTGCCGGTGTGATATTCCCCTGCCCATCTGTCTTTTCAGCGTATGGATAGCCCTCATCAAGCACATAAACTCTGCCATCGATCGTGATGCTTGGCATTGGGAATCGGGATTCCACAGTAATGTAGGTTCTCACCTTGCCCTCTCCGGTCTGTACGAGTCTGCCTGTGATGCCGTCCTCGGTGAATGCAAAGGCTTCTTTCGCGGAATAGTCGCCGTCGTCCTCTCTGATAAAGAACGGATAGACCGCATCGCTAAGGATATGCGTGGTCGGTGTTTCGATTTCCTTGAAATAGTACTTGCCCTCCGGAAGCTTCGCAGAAACGAGTGCTTTACCGAGGTTTTCCTTGGTGAAGGTCACTGTATCAATGAGGGTATCTTTCTTCACCTTTTTCTTCGTGACTTTGAGAAGTCCTGTCGCATTTGCCTCGATGTCCTCGCCTGTATAAAGCCCGAAAACGACCTTCTCGCCCGCGTTTGGCTCTGCAAAGGTATCGGAGAATGCTTTCTCTAATACCTTGGAAATGTCAATTTCGACGCTGAAATAGTCGTTCTTAAACTTCGCACTGCCCCAGATCAGCGGCGTGAACTGATCCTTGTAGGATAAGGTTACAAGTTTATCCTCGCCGTTATTTTTATAGTTGTCATCTGATTCTAATTCTCTGACGATGTACTCACCCAGCGGCAGCAGCTTGGAGACAGCTTTGCCGTCTTTGTCTGTGGTGATTTTTTCAATCAGCGTCGAGGTTGTATAGCGGTTGGTCTTATAGACATTGTACAGGTCCAGTACGCCCACGCCGTTTCCTGCTGCGGTGTCTGCACAGTAAATATCCATCGTGTAACCGTCCGCAAAGCGAAGTCTAAGTGCCTGCGCCTCGGTCTGATTTGTGGTGATTTCGATTGTGTAATACGCTTCCTCGCCTGCGACGGTCGAGTAATGCGCCTTTGCGATAACGAGCATGCCGTTTGCAAGCCCTGTGTTCTGATTGAACTCTGCCTGCGGGTTTTCCGGTGTTAAGGTGTCATACCAATTCAGATTTTTCAGCTCTTCTTTGCCGTTTGCATCGGTCTTTACATAGTTGATGCTCGGTACGATTTCCTTGTAGCCATGATCGACTGCAGACTGCGGAAGGGTGATCGTGGTCTTGCATACGCCGCCGCGATAAAACATTTCTGCCCTTGCGCCGTCGCCCCATTTGAAGTAAATCGGTGCGCTGATCGGAATGGTGCGGAAGGTCGCCATATCGCCGGTTACTTCCTGCTCGTAGCCAAGTCCCACGTCGATTTGCTCTTGGATCGCCGGACTTTGCTTGGTGATATTCGTTGTCGCAACGCCAGTATCTTGGTCAACGCTTGCTGCGATTGCAAAGCCGTCCCACTGCGCGGTAAATCCGTTTGTATCTTCCGGTTCCTGCGTGTATTTGATTTCGTAAACCTGTACGACTGCTTTCTTGAAGTTTCCGGCTGCGTCGCAGTTCTGCCATGCGGTCAGGTCCGAAAGCAGTACGCTTCTTACGATTTCGCCTGTGCCTGCATCAGTGGTTTCAATCATAATGTAGTGCGGATCGTCCTGCGCGTCTCCTGTGAACGGTACGAGGTTCCAGCCGTCCGGAATCGTGTACTCCACGTTCTCATTGCCGTTTTGGTCGGCATTTACAAGCTGGTATGCACCGTTAAGGGTCTTGAACGCGCCGCCTGCATAGTACCCGATTGCCGCAAGTCTTTCCTCGCCGCTGTCATTCATGCGAACGAAAGCTGTGCCGCCGAGTTTTCCCGGTGTGATAAATACGCAGTCGTTATTCCACTCAAACATCGTTCTGGTCGCTTTGTCCTCGACGTCCTTGTAGGTCGGCGGGGTGTCTCCCGGACCGTCGTAGTTTCCGTCACCGTCCGCGTCCACGCCCGGTGTTTCGATTTCCTGATGCGTACCAATGACACGTTCCTCTTTCACAAGGTCTTTGTTCGTCAGCTTATACGCTACATACTGCTTCACAAGGTATCTGTCCGGGCAGTACTTGCCGAAGTCCACAGCTTCATCGTTGCCGAAGATAAATTGATCGTCCTTGTAGCTTGTGCCGTCAGCGTAGACCTCTTCCTTGCCGTCTGCTTCAAACGTATAGACACGCTCATCAACAGAGAGCGAAGATTTACGCGACCAGTCCATTTCGTCTGCATCAATAAAGGAGGTGATCGGGTCTAAGATATTGTTTCCGACAGAGCCTGTCATTTTGGTGGTCGGAATGTCTGCCGTAAAGCCTGCCTTGACCGAGGTGGTCTTGGTGACATTGACCTTCGTAACGTTCCTGCCGTTTGCTTGGTTCTGCAAGATCACTTCCACGTCCCAGCGGTAGTTGTACATCTCGTCGCTGGTTTCGTAGGCATATAAGTAGGTGGTGTCCTTCTGCTCTGGGGAAAGATACAGCGTCCGCTTGACATTCCCCTCGCTTGCCGCACGTTCTAGCATGTACCAAAGCTGCGCCCCTGTATCATGCTCATACGAGCCTGTTTCGTAGTTTGCCGCGTTATATGACTTGGGACTTATAAGCTTTCCGACAAAGGCTTTGACTGCCTCTACCACATTCGATAAATGGGTTGATTTCTCCTTTGGAATGATGATTTCCTCGTCTGTTTTGCTGTCAAAGGTCTTAGGTCCCTCGCTGCCGTCGTTGAGTGTCTCGTCCTTTGCCGCAAACACGCCAAAGACAGCATCTTTGATGTAGGACACCATTTCAAATACCGGCTCGAAAATGGTCTTGCCGTCCTTTTCGACTTTGTTAAAACCAACAAGGGCTTCTCCCTCTTTGGTGATTTCAATTTTCGCCTTGACGCTGTTATTGATTACGCCTGCGACCTTGTAATACTTGATGTACGGATATTTTGCCTTGTCATAGGTCGGGTCGTTATCACTGGTTGTGCCGTCGTATTCGACCTTCTGAAAGAAATATCCGTCCACATGGTCGTCCTGTTTGGTGACATCAAACGTATAAATGTTCGTAACCATGTCGGACAGCTTTTCAAACGAATACTTGTCCTTGTCCTGATACTTCACCTTATTGCCGTCTGCGTCGTAGATACCAAACTGCGCAACCGTCGCGCCGTAGCCATGCTGATTGTAGTCTACGGTGAGCTGTCCTTCTGCGATATAGCCGAAGTTATGGTTCTTTGCCACGCCGTCTGCGCCGTACTCGCCCACATAGTAGCCGTCCGGCAGCAGCCATTCCAGAATTTCGTACTTGCCATACGGCAGTTCATACGGAATAATACTCTCGCCGTTTTCGTCAAGTTCAAAGGTATAGTTCTTGCTCTTAGAATCAATCTGCTCTGCGTTCGGCAGGAAACGGTTGTAGATGCCCTTGACCTCGGTACCGCTGTCGCCGTAGCGTTTTTGGTTCTCTTCATCGGTATAGTCCGGGTTGCCCTTGTATCGGATAAAGACTTTGGTTCCTTTGAGCGGAATGTTCTTTCCTGTTTCGGAATCCACCTTGACTAATTTAATTTTGTTCGTCTTGATTTTATCGCGGATATTGCCGTCATAGCGGTTGTTCCAGTAGTCTCCGGTGCCATTTGCCGCGCCGCCGATTGCGTTCGTGCCGCCCTTGTTATATCCACCGAATAAGCCTGTCTCATTGACCTTGCCGCCGTTGTTTCCGTTATACTCTCCCACATCAACAAAGGCATGCTCAAGTACATACATCGGATCGTCTGCACTCGTTTCTGTGACCTCATAGCGTCCATACGGCAGGTCCCTGATGATGAGAACGCCGTTTGTGCCGACCTTGATCGGGTGATCGGGGTCTACCACATAGCCGCCTGCATCACGCGAGGCTGTGTACTCAAAGGTGCCGCCGGATAAGACCTTTGGCGTGCCGCTGACTAAATGCACATACGGGCTGCCCTCTAAGCCGCCGGAAACGAGTTTGACCGTCCAAAGTGATTTCTGCGAGATATTGAGGTCTGCGCCGCCCATCGCCGAATCCTTAAACGGATCTTCTTTCTCGTTCGACTTAATCAGCTGAAGGTCGCCTCTAAAGTTATCGTTGATATAGATTTCGTTGTCATACGTTAAGGTGTTGTCTTGGCACAGGGCATCATCCCATGGCTCGGTTGTGGTGCCGATTGTGTATGCGCCGCCGTCTCCCCTTGTCGTACTGAAGTCTACCTTGTACTGCACCGGCGTCCATGGCAGAGAGTCGCAGCCTAACGCATGACTACAGGTATCGTGGGATTCCGCGTAGAAATGGTAGGTGTATTCTCTTGAGCCTGCGTACTTGTCTGGGTCGATATATCTGCCGTTCGGTCTGTGCTCTGTCACGCGGTAATTCACCGTTACGTCCCACACCTTGTTTATCGGTGTTTTCGGTGTTTCATGCTGATAGCCAACAAGCTTCGGCGGATCGCCCGCGAAAATCGGGTGCGTACAGCTTGTGCGTTCGCCCCATGCGTTTAAGTGCTGATTGATTGCTGCGGTGTCCGGAAACGGCTGGTCTAAGAACTCCTGCGCGTGTCCGTATTCGTCAAGCGTGATTGTCTGAATCGTTTCCCATGCGCCGCCTGCAATCTGTCTTTCCAGTGTGTATGTCGCATTCAGGTACGCATCACCCATCGGTGTGTGCTGGTCGTTATCCCAGCCGCCGTTTTTGTCGATTTTCTCAAACGGAATCTTTAAGGTCGGGAAGAACTCAACTTCCGGCGGTACGCAGTATTCTGCTTGCGGCTCTGGCTGCGGTTCCTCGGTCAGCTTCAGATAGCCGACAACAGGGTCCTCAAGTCCGGAGATCATGCCCTGCGTATGCGCTTCGGACGTTGTGTGTTCCCAGAAATACAGTTGATACAGGTTCTTATCTTCCTTAAATTTCTGTTCTGCACGTTTGGCTGCCGCGCCGTTATGCTTGACCATCAGCGTCTTATTTAAGGCTTCTGCACTGTTTACGGTGACGATGTATTTCTTCTGCCCCTTGTCGTACTTGATTTCAGCAACGCTCTTGTCGATTTTCTTCTCTTCGCCTTTCTTGGTCTCTTCTGCAAGGTAAACCTCGCCGCCGTAGCTTCCCGCAGGAACCTCCGCAGTGACCGGATAGTTTTCGATTTTACCAAGTCCAATCGGTGTCGGCTTGCTCTTCTTATCGCTTGCGATACTCTTATCGAACTTCTCGTACTTCTTGATTTCCTTTTCCATGAAGCGATAGATGGACTTAGCATCTTCGTCTAAGCAGTTATAGAAGTGCTTTGCAGGAATCTCTTTGGTTCTCGGACCGTAGCGGTAGGACTGGTAGTACAGTCCGTTGGCTTTGAGCGTAAAGTTCTTGTCGGTACGCATCAGCTGTCCGCACTCCCAGATCAGAGCCTGCGATGCCGCGATCCATGCGTTCATATTGCCGCTGCCCTTATATCCGAGGTCTTTCAGCTCGCTAAAGGTAGAGCCTGTGACCGGTGCGAACATCATGACCTTTTGCATGTTTCTTAAAGCCTGCGGGCTTTCGCTTTCCAACCCATGTGCATAATGCGAATTATCGTAATTTTTCGCCGTCAGCTTGTCTGAACGCTGTGCCACGCCATGTTCTGCGCAGTAAACGAGAACATCTTTGCTTTTGGTCGCAATTTCAAACTTATGGATCGGTGCGCCCTCACCGCTTTCAAGGCACACGCCTATTTCCATTTTTTCTCCGCCGATTGATGTGCCGGATTTGTAGCGCACAACGTGGATTTCCACAGCCTTACCGGACAGTTTATTTCCGGTCGGCGACTGTTTCAGTGTGCCGGAATAGCTTGCCGCATAAGCTGTGCCGCTATCCCCCAAGATGCTTGCAAATGGCATATATGTCACAAGGACCGCCAGTGCAAGAAACATACTTAAAATTTTATGAGTGAATCTCTTACCCATAGAATTGTGTTCCCCTTTCTTCTATTCTTCGGTAAAATAAAGAGGCTTCTCTTGTGCCTCTTCAAGCTAAGATTTAACGGATTGCTGGTTGGTTTTTCCCGCGGTCTGCCGCGAATCCTTTGTTTTAGATTTACTGCTTTTCTGTATCTCATATCGTTTCCCTCGCTTTCTTTTCTGTTTTTTTTGCAAGTAAAAAGCACTATGGTTTTTCATAGTGCTTTGCGTATTGTGCTTGTCCTGTGTAGTTTAATAGAGAATCCATGTTTTGAAGATAATATAATCATTTGGATACGTCGAGCCGAGTCCGCAAGGAGAACCATGTCGCATTTGACGAATGAACAGGTAGGCATTTTCGTTTCCGCCACCAGCACAGACATCTTCAATATATCCCTTATATGATTCGGTTAATTTTTCAATAACCGTTTCTGGGTCTGCATATCTTGAAAAGGTATCTCTCTGCGAGCCTACGATGTAATAGCTTCCCTCCTCTGGTGCGTAGCCCGGGTATGCGCCGAGTGCTTCGTCCCATGCACCCTCACGCTTATCCTGCACGTCAAAGTTCGGATAATGTACTTTTGCCCATGCCTTTACATTTTCCTGCACGGTTTCATAGATGTAGTCGATGTTCTCCGCTGTGATTTTCTCCTTGGCAGTCTGTTCCTTAGACCACTTGCCATAGACCTTCTTGCCGTTGACCATCTTATATGCTCTGACTCTGAACTTGTAGACGGTTTCGTCTTGACAAACGGCAATGCTTGCGCGAGTCTTGGAAACAAACTTCTTCATGTACTGATTCAAGGTATACTTTTGGTAGGTGTGGTTTTTATCCATTCTCCAAATGTAACCTTTCATAGTATAGGATGCTGCGTTTTTCTTCAACTCTGCTTTGGCCTCCTTCAATTCCGTTTCGTAGTTGGTAAAATAGATTCTTCCTGTTCCATAGGCTTCATCATTCTTGAAATAGATGTATTTCTTCCAACCACTCCACTTACCATCACGCTTGTAGTTGATTTGCTGTTCATAGCCTGCCGCCCCCTTTACTGCAGACCATTCAAACGCTAACAAACCTGTGCTTGTAGGATTGGTGGTTTGTTCCTTCGTATTTCCGTCAGAATACCCTGTTCCCACATACGTTATCTTCGGCGTACCGACCACCACTTTCTTCGTAGCCGTTGCCGCAGACGCAAAACTAAACGATGTACATACCACCGTCAAAGCCAATACCAGTGTCAGGGCTTTGCTAAATCTCTTTCTCATATCCTTACCTTTCCTTTCGTATCTGCCCTCGTTACAGCCGTTATTTTCGTTTCGGCAAGGGCTTTATTCGTTAAAATCGGTTTCTTTTTTGAAAATATGCTTGTTTTTTGCTTGTCCGAGGGGATTTCCTCGTTGACAAACCTTGCGAATAAGTGTTATCATATAGCCAAGAGGAAACCGTTGAAAACGGTCAAACACGTTGACTAATAAATAGCCGCCGCAGGTTCACAAGTTGGGCGGCTATTTATTTTCTCATCATTTGTAGAATCTGAATGACAATTAACGTAAACGTTAAGAGTATCATCATTTCCTCATATGTAGAGATAATACCACCACCTTTACTGTGCGATTCGGATTTTACACCGTAACTGCAGAAATATCGGATAGTGGCTAACCGCTTTCACTTCGTCCTCTTGACATATATGTATCTAAACCGCTGTTGCGGCATAGATGCTTGTCTTGTTCTTGATTATACCATGCAGCGAAAGAAAAGAGAAATGTATTTTTTCGGCGTGTGGCATTTTTCTATCACCAGCTTCACCTTCACAGCCTACTGCCCGTCCTTTTCACAGATACCAGCTTTCAAGCACACTGCGATGCATATCGCTGTCCTTTACCTGCTATGGCGCTCTCCTGTATTTCCTTTTAACCGTTTCTTCATGCTGAAGATGAAACTGTGCTTTTCCCCTATATCCCCAAGACTTTGTCAAAAAGCCTTCCGAAGAAGAAAATTTTTCTTTTCGGTAGGCTAAGTTTTATAAAAGTCTTAGTCTTAGAGGAATGATTTTATGCGTTTTATCTTGCCTCCTCTCTGTGCGCTTTCTCCTGCTGCCTTTCCCTTGCTTTTGCGTAATACTCCAGTGCTTTGAGGATATATGCCTCCCGCCCGCCAATCGGCACGCTCTTTGGAATGTATTTTGAAACTTTATCCGCGTGCAATGTGATTTTCTCCTTTTGGTTTGGCTTTTCCTCTTGCATGACTGACAGAATGGAATCCTGCGAAAGATTCCCACTTTCGAGCAGTTTTCGCATTTTCTTGGTCTGTGCGTGGGACGGTGAACAGTCCTCTTGTTCCATAACATCGAAAACCTCTCGCTGTAAATCTTCTGGAATGTATGAAAGTTCAACTGCTGGCGTCATTGCCATTTTCCCCTCATCAACGCGCTGCAAGAGTTCTGGGATAAGGTAGGTTAAGCGGATATATCTTTGAATTTGAGCATGACTTTCGCCAACTTCTTCTGCAAGAATTTGTCGTGATTTTTTCCCATCCAACTTGTGCTCAACTTGAGCACAAGTTAAATCACTACGTTTTCCTTGCCGTTTCATTGCTTCCAGTTTCATCTTATATGCAAAGGCTTTCTCACTTGGCAGTAAGTTTTCACGCTGTAAATTAGAATCGACCATTACAATCGTCGATTCATCGTCGGTCAAGTTCCGCACAATGCAAGGGATTGTTTCGTTTCCCGCGAGGTTGCTTGCAAACTTTCTTCGGTGACCGGAAATCATTTCGTACCCGCCACCATCTTTCGGACGAACAAGCGCAGGGATTAGCACACCGTTTTGCTGAATGCTTTCCACCAGCTTTTCCATTTCGCTGTCCATCTTTACATGAAACGGATGGTTTGGAAACTCACTGATTTCCGATAGAGAAATGTCTAAGATTTTTTCTCTGCTATCTTCTTCGCGCTGATCTTGCGTACTGAATAAATCATCGAGCGAGGCAAGATTCATTGCGAATTCTTTCTTTTTCGCCATGACTGACCTCCTTTGCTAATTTTTCATATGCCTTGCACACAGGACTTTTCGCGTCGTATTTAAAAATGCTTTCTCCCTGCGATGGCGATTCGGCGGTTGATACTGCGACCGGAATTTCCGTCTGAAACAGCTTGATTTTACTGCTATAGGTACTCTTTATCACATTTCGCACTTCTTTTGCCAGATTTGTGCGTCCGTCTACTAAGGTCAGCAAGATTCCACTGATTCGCAAAGCCGGGTTGGTATTTCGCTGCACCCTGCTGATCGTTTTTAGCAGCTGCGTCATGCCTTTTGCCGGAAGATACTGTGCCTGCACCGGAATGATGACCTTGTCTGCCGCTGTAAGCGCGTTAATCGTTAGCATTCCAAGCGATGGCATACAGTCAATAATGACATAGTCGTAGTTTTCTTTTACCTTATCGAGATAAATGTGCAAAATTCTTTCCCTGCTCATCGCATTGACCAAGCTAACCTCCATCGCCGATAAATCCAAATTGGACGGCACAAGGTCAACACCTTCTTTTTGATGTAGGATTCCCGCCCCTGCCGTCATTGGCTCATCACGAATTACCTTCTGCATAAGGTCTGCCAATGTGACTTCAAGATTATCGCCATCAAAGTAGCCTAAATAGGTTGTCAAATCTCCCTGCGGGTCAGCATCGATTAGGAGTACCTTTTTCCCCTCTTTTGCCAAACCCACGCCCAAGTTGACTGCGGTTGTCGTTTTCCCGACGCCGCCTTTTTGATTACAGATGGCGATTACTTCTGTTTTCTTCAATTTTCTCACCTCGTTTTCCTTACTCCATATAACTCCTGCAAATTTCCTTGCCGCACTGTATAAACGCTTCGACAAACATCTTTTGCCGTTCTACTGTATTGGTAATGACGGCAATCATTTCTGTCTCTTCGCCATAATTAAAAAGTCGTAAAATTACATACACCATTTCCAAAGTAAGCTCCAACATACCCTTCTTCGTCCATTCTTCCATTTGTGAAAAAATATAAAAGAATTGTCTTGCTGCGTTCTCGTCAGCATCCTCTAAAATGCTGTCTGCCATTTCATCTGCCATACTTCTGATGACCTTATCAGGCCTTGCCTCATTTTCTCCTGTTTGAATTTTGATTTTCTGCATCATTGCTTCGATTGTTTCACAATTTTGGTTACGCATGTTTTTTCCTCACTTTCATTTTTTCGCATAAAAAAACGGAGATATGACTCTCCGCGTGCATTATAAGCTTGTTATTTTTTTAGTAACTTCGATTCCTTTGGCATGCATTCACCATAGCAAAAAAACGGCATTTACCCCCTTAAAACACACCAAAATCTCCTTAACATGTCCTTTTTTGCATGGCTTCTCCGCCTTTTTGAAAATCCATGTCAGCCTTGAAACGCCTTGTTTTCAACCAATACAAAAGCCCGGAATACGTTTCGTATCCCGGGCCGGGTTGTGGTGGAAGTGATGGGAGTCGAACCCATGTCCGAAAGCATTTCCACAGGAATTTCTCCGAGCGCAGTTAATGATTTGGTGTTTCGCGTCGGCGGCCGCCCATTAACAGGCTGTCGCTTTCGCTATCTCGTTGTTCCCTGCGAGGTACCGAGAACTCCCTGCAGGTTTTCCCGTATAGTCGACGCCGGGATCACAGCCTACGGGTAAGCTGTGGCCGACGCGCGTCGCGCCTCAGGCGCTGCAGACTAAGCTGCTAATGCGAAATTGTTGTTCTTTTTAGCGTTTATTTTTAACGGGCCCTTTTTAAGGTAGTCTGAGCCAACTACCGCTCGCTTATCCGGCTTCTACACCCCCGTCGAAACCTTTACACCCCCGAAGTTCACGTCACTTCGCGGTTTGTGCGTCACCGCCCGCGGTCTCTGCCCGCGTGGGCCGCAATGCTCGCCTTCGTGATAATCTTAGTGTATGACACTTTCCCCAAAATGTCAATCTCCAAATTCCCTTTCACTTATAACTCCGTTTTGCAGGGCAAAAGGTTACAAAGTACGGGCAAAGGATTTCTGTCCGGCGCGCCGCGGTCCGTTCGCAGCGCCAAACGCGATGCCGGCAGGGTCGCGGAGAATCTTTCTGTCAAACAATCGCGGTCCGTTCGCGCCGCCAAGCGCGATGCCGGCAGGTTCGCGGAAAATCTTTCTGTCAAACAATCGCGACTCGCTCGCGCCGCCAAACGACACGCGAGAACGCGCCCCCTGAGTGAAGAAAGGCGCGTTCTCGCGATCCATTTGTGATGTAAGGTAAATACGCGGGCAGGTACCGCGGTATCGCGAACATACCCGCGAACAGGATGGACTTAAGAGTTAAACAGACATTTGGATATCTTCGTAAACATCCGGTCTCTGTATTTAATCTTTTCCGCGTCCTTGCCGCCGGCGTAATCATAGAAGCCGGCCGCGGTCTTCACGCCGTACTGCCCCTTTTCAAAACGATCGGCAAGCATGCCGAACGGCGCTTTCTCATCTGCCAGATCTTCAAACAGATAAGAGGCGATGTTGTAAAAAATATCGAGTCCGCCGAGGTCGCACACCTCGAAAGGCCCCAGGCAGGCATACCGCATGCCCAAACCGTATTTCATCACATCATCGACCGCTTCCGGTGTCGCGATGCCCTGCTCTACAATATGTAAACACTCTCTCAATACCGCGAGCTGAATCCGGTTGAGGGCGAAGCCCGGCGCGTCCTGCACGATAACCGGTTTTTTCTCAACGGCGAGCGCCATGTCGCGAATCGCCGCCGCTGTCTCATCATCGGTTTTTTTGCCCTGAATGACCTCAATCAGAGGAATCAGGTGCGGCGGATTGATCCAGTGCATGCCGCCGAATCGTTCCGGTCTTTTTACAACCTCCGCGATGGCCGTAATAGACAGCCCTGAGGTATTACTCGCCAAGATCGCGTCCTCCGGAACCAGCGCCGAAATCTCTGCCCAAAAAGCATGCTTGACATCGAGCTTTTCCAAAATCGCTTCCACAACCAGATCCGCCCCCTCAAAACACGCCTTATCTTCGCTGTAACGGATTCGCTCTAGCAGCGCCGCGGATTCCTCCGGCGTCACCACATGCTCCGCCACCTCGGTTTCCTGGTTCAGGCGAATCAAATTTCCCGCTTTTTCAAGCGCGCTCGGGAAAATATCATACAGCGTCACATCATAGCCGTATTTCGCAAAGGTTTCTCCCATCGAGGAGCCCATGGTTCCCGCTCCCGCGATTACAATACGCTTCACATCCTTCGCAGTTTTCATTCCAACCTCCCTCGCTTTCTTTTCGTCATAACAGTTTTAACAGCCTTTTTATCATCCGGAAAATATCGCGAAGCAACATTTCCAAAATCACGAATCACGACAAAAGCCTCTTGCGTATAGCGCGCCTTCATACGCGCCGCGCGCGCGTACAAATCTCAGATTTCGATACGCGCGCTTTGGCCCTTTTCGTGTATCGCTACGCTTCCTCCATTGCCTTCATCGTGGGGTCAAAATGCAGTGTGCACGCGGTTGCCGCCTGAATGTCATCCTTGCTGTAATCCGGATGCAGCTCCGTAACCCAGATGCCGTCCTCTCTGACCTCCATAACGCCCATTTCCGTAATAATTTTGGAAACGCATTTTTCGGCAGTCAGCGGAAGCGTGCATTTTTTTAAAATCTTCGGCGCGCCCTTTTGCGTGTGCAGCATAACGATGATAACTTCCGGGCAACCGGAGCACAAATCCATTGCACCGCCCATCCCGGCAACCTTTTTGCCCGGCACGATCCAGTTCGCGAGATCTCCGTTTTCGGCCACCTCCATCGCGCCCAAAACCGTCGCGCGAACATGTCCGCCGCGCACCAGCCCGAAGGATTCCGCGGTGTCGAAGAACTTCACGCTCGGAATCGTTGTCACATAGGTGCCGCCGGAGTTGATGATATCCACATCCGGATTTTCGGTCGCGATCGCGTCGATGCCCGCGAAGCCGTTTTCTGAATGGAAGGTTACTGTAACACCCTCGGGAATATAATCCGCCACCTGTGTCGGAAGCCCGATCCCGAGGTTCGCGAATTCGCCGTCCTTAAATTCTTTTGCGCATCTTCTTGCGATTCTTTCTTTTAAATCTGCCATCTCTGTTCTCCTTCCACAATACCGTCTACCAAAACGCCTGCCACCTGGAAGATGTCCGGATTCACTTCTCCGATTTCTACGAGTTTTTCGGGCGCGATGATGGTGCAGGTTGACGCGCCGGCCATCACGTAGTTAAAATTCTTGGTTGCCTTCGCGCACATATAGTTTCCGAAACGGTCGGCAACAGATGGCCGCAGGAAGGAATAGTCCGCATGTAACGGAAGTTCCAGCAGAAACTTTCTTCCTCCTATCTCCAACACTTTCTTTGGTCTGCCCAGTTCATCCGGTTCCTCCTCCATCGGTGTTCCGATTCCGGTTGAGGTCAGCACGCCGCCGAGTCCGTAAGCCGCGGCTCGAATCTTTTCTGCGAGCGTTCCCTGCGGCACCAGCGTATAACGAAGTGTGCCTTCTGCGATCTGCTCATTGATCTTCGGATTGACCCCGATATGAGAGGCGATCAGATGATCCACCATGTGATGCTCCAAAAGCTTCCCAACGCCTCTTGCCGTTTTCCCTGCGAAATTTCCAGCAGGCTGTCCTGCGTCCAGACCTCCGTCGTTAGCGATGACCGTCAGATGCTTCACGCCCTTTTCCACGAGCGCGTCCATCAAGATTTCGGGAGATCCTGTCGCCAAAAATCCGCCGACCATGATGCTCATACCGTCTCTCACATCCGCGACTGCCTGCTCTAATGTCATGATTTTATTAACCATATCATGTTCCTCTCTTCCATACATCTACAGTTTCTTTAACATACCCCGAAGCTTCCCAGGATAATAATCGCGATAACCGCGATCGTCGGAATGATAACGGTACACATACCGATGTTCAAGTAGCATTCCTTATGCGTCATGCCCGTAGCCATCAGCAGCGTAATAACAGCGCCGTTATGCGGCAGCGTATCCAGTCCTCCGCAGGCAACGGAAGCAACTCTGTGCAGTACCTCGTAGCTGATGCCGGACGCGTCGGCCGCGGCCTTGAACGAATCCGCGAAGGTCGCGAGCGCGATGGATAATCCACCGGACGCGGAGCCCGTTACACCTGCCATGACCGAGGAAGCGATAGCTTCACCGATCAGCGGGTTAGAAGAAATACTCAGTAAGCCCGCCGCCAAAAGCGCGTAAGCAGGAAGTGTCTTGATAACGTTTCCGTAACCTACCTCGGAAGCGGTATTCATGATTGCCAACAGGGAGCTGTTCGCGCCTTCCTTGAGAGATTCCACGATTCCCTTTTCAAATCTGCTGCGGTTTAGAACAACAGTCAGCAGGATACCGACCACCAACGCGATAACCAGCGCCCAGGTTCCGCCTACCGCGCTGTAGGTCGTATTGTATTTTTCCTCCAGGTAAGCGTGCTCCATCCCCGGAAGCACAAACTTCGAAAGGATCAGGTTCAGCACCAGCACCGCAAGAATCGGCGTGATGGCGATTGCGAAAGGCGGAAGCTTTGAAATATCAATATCCGCGAGATTTTCATTCGGATGATCTCCGTAGCCTTCTCCGGCCTCCTTTGCTTTTTTCAATCTCAATGTCAGCCAGAACATACCGCCCAGCAGCATGATCAGCGCCGCGACAATACCAAGCACCGGCGCTGCGAAAGTATCCGTACCGAAGTAAGCCATCGGAATCGTGTTCTGAATCTGCGGCGTACCCGGAATCGCGGTCATCGTGAAGGTGAACGCGCCGAGTGCGATAGCCGGCGGAAGCAGCCGTTTCGGAATATCAGTTTCTCTGAACAGCGCCGCGCCGATCGGATAGATGGCGAAGGCCGCTACAAAGAGCGAAACACCGCCGTAAGTGATGATCGCGCACGAAAGCACAACAGCCCAGAGTTCCTTGCCTCGTCCCGCCTTCGCGACAATCGTTTCCGCGATGGATTTCGCGCAGCCCGAAAGGTCCATCACCTTGCCGAATACCGCGCCGAGCAGGAATATCGGGAAATTGGCCTTTACATACGATGCCAGATTCGGCATATATGTTTCTGTATAGATGGCCATCATGTGGAAGTCTCCACCCTCAAAGATTACAAATACGGACGCGATCAACGCCAGTATCGGCGCGATCAAGATAACAGACCAGCCCTTATAGGCCAGCATGATAAGTAAGATTAAGGAAATAATTACACCAATTACACCAATCATCTCGTCTCCTCCTTTTTTTATTATGTAGGAAATATCGCATAGCGGTATTTCCGGAATAACGACAAAAGCACCTTGCAAAGCGGCGCTCATGGGTGAGCGCCATGTGCGCATAG
>ERZ825896.1145-NODE-1145-length-31238-cov-3.712600_pt1 | contig 31238 bp, 29 predicted proteins | sample MGYA00519858_ERZ825896 | MGnify/ENA primary metagenome ERZ825896 (study PRJEB31778, sample SAMEA3449214) | human gut metagenome | biome: human gut; feature: human-associated habitat; material: faeces | place: United Kingdom | collected 2010/2012 ...
CCTCGGTGAGGATGACAGATAGGCGGCAGTGTTCCTCTCCTTGACCAATCCCCAGTTCCATGGCTGAGCCCATGATTGGCGAAGTCCCGTTGTATGGTGCAAGCCGGGCGGGATCTATGGCGCTCATGGTACTCCAAAGCGTTTCTCCAACTAAATTACCTAAGAGCCGCACATACAAGACTGCCAGCTCAATTGATGGTCAGGGCGCCCGCGCCCAGGGCAATCGGGTCGGAAGATGCGCCCATAAAGTAGACCGCACAAGTCCCCGTATCTTCCAACTCCACCTCAAAGGATACGCTTAAATCGTCAAAAGGCTGGGGCTCGGACATGACCCCGTTGCAGATAGTGCCGACGAGCAGTGTCTGGTGCTCAATTTGCGCGTGGGGGTACTTTTCCAGGGACCAGCACAGTACATCGCCCGCCGCGCACGGCCAGCCTTCGCCGTCCTCCCCCACCAGGACACCCAGGCACCCGTTGGGGACAATGAGCTCCGGGGTGGCCCCCTCTGCAAGGGACACCTCAACTGCCTGAACCGGTTTTGCAAGACCGTCAAAGCCCTCGGCATAGACGCGGATCAGGTTCTCCTCAGCCTCCTCGCTGGGCTGAAAGATGACGCCGGGGGAGTGGTACTCGACCTGCGCAGGTGCAGCAATGATCTCCTGGGGCTGTTGCGCTTCGCACGCTGCCGCCGTCAGCGTGCACAACACCGCCAGGGCTAAAACCAATTTCGTCTTCATGCCGGTCAAACCTCCTTTTAACCGTCAGAGCCTAACGATACCTCCGGGTGGGCGGCGCGGCGGTATGCGCCGCCGCTCTCCCCATCACTGCCTCCGTTACTACCACAAAGCAGCCTGCTGCTAATGACGTTTATTCCAGTTTTTGTTCAATAAAAGATGGCGTGTAAACTTTTGTTCCCATTGGAATCTCCTCCTCCCTGTTCTCCGCCGTTGGCGGGCGCTCAGGTTGTTTCCATCTGTATTATATCGCAGATACCCCCGGAAACTGACATTATTTTTCAAAATTTTTGTCCAGCCGTGCCCCTCTGTCTATATAACGTCTCAGGGGGCGAAAATCTCGCTGGATTTTCGCCTTTTTTCAGAAAATTTTTGAGGGCCGGGCGAAGTGCGCCCGGCCCTCTCTCTGAATCTGCCGTAAGCCACCCATATTGTTTAAGTAATGGCTTCAGGGCGCCGTGAGACGTTCGAAACATAAAACAGCCAGCGCGAGCCGTTAAAGAGCCAGTCCTCCTTGGCGTCAATGGCATACAGGTTGTGATTCAGGAAATAAAAGCGTATGGAATGTTCCGTATCTGCCACGCCATATTCCTCAAATGTACACAGAACCGGCTTCCCAGTCGCCAGCTCAATAATCTCCTCTGTGGAGCTGAAACGAAATTTCAGTTTGGAAAAATCATAGTTGGAGAGTACGCTCACCCGCGTGAACATATCTTCAATTTGGTGCAGCCGGGCTTTGGGCTCGGAAAATGAAATCCTTCCGCTTTCGCCGTTTTCACCATAATACTGGCCGTCAATCATATAATAGCGCTCTTGGGAGTTGGAGTACTCTATGCTGTAATCCGGATCTGACCGGGTCTCCACAATGTGGTCGCTCCAATGCCGCTCCGGACTCCAGTAGACAAGCTCGCCCTCCAGGCAAAATTTATTGCTTGCAAGGGTACGGATAAACAAATCGCTTCTGTGCCACGGAACAAACAGCGCGGCGGACAGGATCGCCAAAGCGGCCACGATTCCCAGGATACGGACAGCTTTTTTCATATCTTAAAATATATCCCCCAACTTTTTACTCATATTCCGCAATTCTTCCCTATACGCACCTTAAGTGACCTTCTGTGGTTGTCCATGCCGACGGCCGGCGGACGGATTGACGCCGCCTGCTTTTTACCCAGTAGCAACGTTCCGTGATGATTCTGTCATTGTGTAGCTAAAGGTCAGATTGCAACTCAAAAAGACCGTGTCTATTGCTCTATAGGCGATGTTGAACAAAGATAAAGATAACTCCCACTAATTATAAAATACCAATGCGCTTGCACCAGTGCCCGCATAGGGGCAATCATCAGGAGTATGACGCATTAACGGCCCGTCACCCCACTTGGACTGAAGATAGGAACGGCTATAAATAATTGCCGAGTGATCATCTTTTGTATACTCAACTTTGGCGTTAATCGGCATGGTACTGGGAATGGTTCCGTTACTGGCGCCCACATAGCTATAGCTTCCATCAGATACAAATATACGCCATTCCGGGTCATTGAGCCAATATGTATTAGATGGCGAGGGCAAGTACCAAGCATATGAATGACAATTATATCGTCTGGAGCTGTCATCTACAAAAATAGCATCCGGATAATTAAAAATATATCGATTGTTGAGTATATCAATGGTTTCTTGTGGATATTCATCGTACACAATTACTTCAACTGAAGAGCCATTAGGTGTTTCAATATAACTGGTAGAGCCTGCATTTGCCCAAATCGACGACGATTCTATCGTCTGAATCATCGTGGAAGTCATAAATCTATCGCCGTCAATAAACGCCTGCAAGTCCGGGTCTGCCGCTACGGCATTGCGGAACCCGGTATCACGGATCGAAAGAATCCGGCCTTCCAGTCTGTAGATAAAGGAAGGATCGTAATAATCCTCAAAGTCTGTTTGAATAGTTTCTACCATATTATTACTGGCAACGAGCAGTTCATCCAGCTCATCATTGTTTAGGCTGTTCAGTATGCAATTCTGCGACAAAATTATGGCCAAATAAGGAAGCCGAAGCACGGCACATTCATCGCTCTCAAGCAGTGTCTCCAGATCGAGATGGATAAAAAGCTCTTTCAAAATTGGTGCCGTTTCCGCAGCTCGCTCCAGCATGGCATCAATTACGTTGCTCTCAGATGCAACTACTTCAAATCCCTGTTGGTAAGTATTAAACGCGAAAATATTGGTAAACAATGGATATTCAAGCGCCGTAGCAACAACTCCTTCAGGAGACATGGCATTCAGAGTTCCTTCCTGAATTGTCAGCGCATCAATTTTTTCAGCATGAGTCTCAAGCTTTGCCCACTCTTCTATCGCTTCCGGAACAAGGGGATATTCGGCCATATCTGTTGAAAAAGTTGCCGTACGCCATTCGGCAACAGCTTGTGTCTCTGCTGTGTTCTGATCTAAGTTTCCGGCATTAGCAGTAATGGGAAGAACACATGCACAAATCATTAAAGCTGACAATAATGAGAATCTTTTCCTCTGTGCAGGTTTCGATTTTAGTTTCATCATTTTTATCAATCCCTTTCAACACGAAGTTAAATTTTTAATAGTTTTAGTACTTCCCATCGGAATCTCCCCCTTCCTGTTCTCCGCCATTGGCAGGCTCTCAGGTTATTTCCATCTATATATTGCAGATACCCCTGAAAACTGACATTATTTTTTTAATTTTTTTAAAAATTTTGCCCATCCGCGCCCCCTCTGTCTATATAACGTCTCAGGGGGCGAAAACTTGTCGGGATTTTCGCATTTTTTCAAAAAATTTTGAGGGCCGGGCGCGAAAATGCCCGGCCCTTGCGGCGGATTCAGAGCGGGCGGCGCTCAGAGCAGGTCCAGCACAGATTGCTCCAGCTGGATCAGGCTCTCCTGTACGCAGAGGAAGCCCTCGAACATGATGTCGTGGAGCTGCTGATCCGATTGAAGGGAGGCGTAGGAGGCGGGATCCTGCTCCAGGGAGGTCAGGCAGCGGGCGGCGGCGCGTTCCATCTCGCTCAAGGCGGTTCCGAACAGCGCGGATACGGCGGGCTGGGCCCAGTCCGCAGAGGGGCGTGCAAGGGCGCTGAGACTGCTGATGTATTCTGTCAGCGCGGTCACGCAGGAGAGGAATGCAGTGGAATCCGCGGTCTGGTGAGAGAACATCGCCTGGACAGTCTCCTCCAGAGCGTCTCCAAGGGGGCCTGCCGCCGTCAGAAACGCTTGTATTTCCTCCAGTTCTGCATCAGTCAGCGGGCTGCGCAGGTAGATCCGGTCAGGGCTGCGGCCCGGCTCGCCGGGCACCCAGGTCACCGTGCAGCCGCAGAGCTCACCGATGCTGCGCACGGGCAGGTAGGTGACTTGCCGGTAGACGGCGGGATAGACGGGCTCGCCCTCTGCATTGGCAAAGCTCAGCCCCTTGCCGTCCAGCAGCACAGCGAGGTCGGGCCGGAGGGTTATGTCCATGCCGTACTCCTGAGAATGGAGCCAAACGGACAGTTCTTCCTCGGTGAGGGCGGGCGCGTCGTCCCGGATAAGCGCAGAATCTTCGCCGCCGCTGGTGAGTACGACAGACTGATTTTCCCGGTTCCAGGCTACCTGACATCCCATCCACTCACCGGCAGTGCGCAGAGGAATATAGACGGTGCCGTTATAGGCGAACAGCTCCGCCGGCCTGCCCGCTTCGTTCACAAACTTCGCCTCAGTGCCGGATACCCATACCATCCCCGACCACTGCCGGGCTGAGACGGCGTGGCTGGCCGGGGCCGGATTCTGAGCAAGCGCGGCATGAGAGACGCTCAACAGAGCAATTGCAAGAGCAAAGGATAGCATGCGCCGTACTTTTTTCATGAATCTTCTCCTTCCTGTCCTTCGCCATTGGCGGGCGCTCAGATTGTTTCCATCTATATATTGCAGATGCCCCCGAAAACTGACATTACATTTATAGCGGCCACCACTTTGTAGTGGCCGCTATATGAATCCTTTATTCCGCAGTTTCCAGATAAAGCAGGCAAATATAAAGCCAGTTCGGCTCAAGCTGATAGACTGAGGTGGTCTCGTCTGCCTCCCGGGAAAAAATTCCGCTGGCGCTCTCTATCTGATAGATCGTTCCGCCCATAGTGAACTGAAGATCGAATTCATATTTCCCCTGGCTGTCCAGAGGTTCGGCAGTGGCAGCAGTCCCCTCCAAGATATTCTGCACATAAGCACTGTATCCCTTAGATACGGTGCGTTCTGCAACAGATCCGTCCAAGACCAGTACCGTGCCAGTATGTTCCGTGTCGGTAGAATCGCTGAGCACCTCACTTGTCACATGTCCGAACTCAGTGGAGGGAAGTGACAGAGCCTTGGCAGGTCCTTGGAACCAAGTCCACTCTATCTCTTCCGGATACCGCGTGCCCACAAACAAGGATTCCTCGGTGAGGATGACAGATAGGCGGCAGTGTTCCTCTCCTTGACCAATCCCCAGCTCCATGGCTGAGCCCATGATTGGCGAAGTCCCGCTGTATGGTGCAAGCTGGGCGGGATCTATGGCGCTAATGGTACTCCAAATCTCCTCTGCCTGCGCACGATTCGTTGGGACAAAGACCTCTCCTTCTGGAAAGAGGCCAGAGGTAAAGCCCATATAGACAGACACGCTATCCGGGGCCTCCAGAATGGGAATCAGCTCAGCAAGAGCAGGGGGTGTAAGATTGGGCGGGCCAGCCGCAGAATCATCTCCACGTACAGAACCGCATCCGCTTAGGGCGGAAATAATCGCGGCTGACGCCAGAACTTTTGCCCATATTCTCATGTGGCAACTCCTTGTAAGGCTTTTGTGAATGCGGTTATGCTTTCATATTTTCCCACCACATTCCCGTTTTCTATGAATAAGATAACAGGTAAGCTGTCGATCTCCAATTCTGAAAAGGTGTGTTTCAGCTTCTTTGAAAGATCAGCGATATCGTTATCTATAACGGTCGTTTGAAATCCAATATTGTGCTCAATGGCTATGGTACTCAAATTGTCGTGGATTTCGTATAAATTTCTGTCATTTAGTAACCCAATGTAATATATGCCGTCAAAGGATTGAATGGTTTCAGAAATATCGCCGCTTTTGGCTGTGGTTATTTCCAGGTTATCTCCAATAGAAGAAAACCCGGCGAAACAAAGAATTGAGGCGGTATCATAGACGCACAGTGTAAAAAGCAGGATACCCGCGACCGACAACACGCGAAAAAGCCTATATATTTTTTGTCTGCTCCATAGAAAAAGCAGGGTGATTCCAAGTATAATAAGGCTGATAAAAAACACCGGAAACCGTCCAGCACCTACATAGGCAGGAATACGTGCATTACGGTCTGCAAAATCCATGAAAATATAAATAAAACCTATACAATTTATTGCTGAAAAAATCAATGTAATAACAGCGATAGAGACGGTTGTATACGCATGATTCTCTGTTGCTTTTTTCATCCGCACCGCTCCCAAATTTAATCGTTATTCATAGTTTCATTAAAGTGTACCGAAAAATATTCCGATGCTTTTTGAGCAATATCATCTCCTGAAATTAATTCTACTACTTCCATATTTTCTATTACAACAATACTAGGGACAGTTTTAATATTATATAGCTCAAGTACATCCATTAGTTCACTGTAGTTTTCGTTCCTATCTTGAGCTGTATCATAATACATAATTTCAACATTATACATCTCCGATAAATTCTCTATTACAGGAGTGAAATTTTTACAAGAATTGCAGTCTTTTCTTCCTATATAATATATGCCATCTCTGAAATTTTGTAGTTGTTCAAGATCTATATTTAAGAAATTTGTTGGCAGCACGGTACTATGTAGTTTCTGATAATAGTTTTCATCTTTAAAGTAGGCTCGAATTTCTTTAGCCATTTCAAAACTTTTATTTTCGATTGTATGAACAACAACACCATCTTTAAAGATAATTGCAAAGTGAGTCTTGTTAGTACTATATTTTTGAAGCAACGAAGTTGTATTATTACAAGAACTGACTAAATCTTCCTGAGCGTCGTAAAAATATATTATTTTATTATATTTTTTTGCTAACTCATTCAGAGTAACCAAAGTATTACTGCTGATAAGATTTTCTTCTATAATTATATAGAAGATGCCAGTTATTTGCTCTTGATTAGCATTTTCTAGTATATTTTGAGTAACTGGTAATATACCGCTATTGTTATTAAGTTTATATATTTGACTAGGCGCAGAGAGAGTTTCGGCTCCGAGTATTCCGAAAAATATAGGGGTAGAAACAGCTAAAATAGCTATAATAATTTTCTTTTTAACAAGCTGTTTCATTTCAAATCACCTCTTAGCTACACTACGCGGGTTTACCCCGAACAGGCCATAATATGGCCTGTTCGGGGTAAATTTACTAATATTAGACATTAGTCGGCCAAAATAGGGTCGCCTTCATCATTGTTGCAGAGTTCACAGAAATATAACTCCAAATAGGGCATGTTATGTCTCCATGGTTCGATATTCCAACTCGATTTATTACGTGCAAATTGATAATGACATACATATTGATTATATAGACTTTCTTCGTTGTACCATATTGCAGGCACCCCGTCGTAATAATCTTTTACAACTTGCCATGAGGTGTTTACAGGGTTATATAAGGTCATATCAGTAGGGCCTTCCAGCATTAATGAATGAAGGCCAGCGCCGTCACGATTCCATTCAACATGAGGTGCTGTAAAATATGTAAAAATTTCGTTACTAAGCCTAGGCGAAACTGCTGTGGCAATAACCTCGGTCACTAGGGGGTATTCAGTGAATTCATCAATTTCAAAGTTTAGAGTAATGGATCCTTCTTCAATAGAATAAGACGCATTTAAATTTATTCCGTCATTATCTTTTACGTGCGGGGTCAAAACAGTACCAATTATATTTCCGGAATTATCTAGAATTAATAGATTTCCAAGTTTTTGACCTGTAAATAAATGTCGTTCATAGTCTACTGTTGCACCATCTGGAAGGTCTAATTCATATTCTAAATGAGGAGACACCTCTTCAGAGTATATAGTTGTCACTTGAAAAACGCTGTGGCCTTCATTAGTAACAATGGTCTTCATTTTACTATCAGAATAAATCTTTACATTATCTTCTGAAGTTACCGAGTGAAATTCTTTTTGTGCTATTCCAATTCCAAATGATATATTCTCATCTTCGATAGATAAATTGACAAGAGATAGATTGCTGTGGGGATTTTGTGAGTTGAATGCGAGGGCAGAAATATTTAATGAGAGCGCTAAGCAAATCGCCGAGGCACCTAAAATAAAGGAAAACCGTTTCATTATTACAAACACTCCCTTACATTTTATTTATCCCTTAGTCTTTTTTACATAACTGACTATCCCATCGGAATCTCCCCCTTCCTGTTCTCCGCCATTGGCGGGCTCTCAGGTCGTTTCCATCTACATATCGCAGATGCCTCGGAAAACTGACATTATTTTTTGTCCAGCCGCGCCCCTCTGTCTATATAACGTCTCAGGGGGCGAAAATCTCGCTGGATTTTTAAAAAATTTTTTTGAAGGTGCGGCAGCGGCATTATCGAACCACGATAGATGTAAATGTTTGGGATCTTGTATCTGTGCCGGCAGAATTGCGGGCAAATATGGTTACCTCGATTTTGTAAGTAGCCCCCACAGTCCCGTCATAAAAAATACTGTTGGAATATTCCGAAGCATTGTTAACTGCCATACCATCGCTAAATTCACTGTAGGTACGCTTCAGGCTCCATGATGATCCGCTTTTTTCGTAGATCGCAATATCAAAAGCACCTAGCCGCTGCATTCGAGAGTTTCCCTTGACATAGAAATCAATTTCAATCTGCCCGCCGCCGCAGGCATAGGCGTCTATATAATAATCTCTTATTTGAGCGCTGGCTCTGGTATCCGCTGCCAATGCGGGAACTGAAAGCAGGAAAGACAGTACCAGAGCAAGTAAACAGAACCCCCAAAATTTCTTTTTCATAAAATTAGTCCTCCCCTTCATAAATAGAAGTAATTAAATCTTCCACTGCGATTGTTTCGGAATTGACCGTAATAGCGCACTCAAGATCGCCAATTTGCCAAGTCGCTGTTGTATAGCCGCTATTTTGGAAAATGTAATGACTAACACCATCTGCAATATATACCTCGACCGTGTCATCCTCTTTCTCAAAAATGCTGGCGTCAGACTGGTTGTACTTTCTAACACTGAGCGAGATGCTTTCGGCATCGCTTTTTTCATAATAGGCATCAAACATGAGCCTTCCGGAGCCCGGGAACTCTCTCACAGAGATGTGATCTAAGGTATATCCGTCCGGAATCCATGTCGGTACTACGCGTTCTGTCACACCATAGTCATCCAGGGCTTCTTGGAGAGACTGATATTCGGCACTTGGGGACGGTGCGGTAGGATAGGAGGAGGGCGGAGGCGTTCCCTCCGTGGGCTCGAACCAGAACTGTTCCCTGTTCCAGGCGCCCACCATCTGCAAAAAGCTCTGGTAGCCCAGAGCAGGCGGGAGGGCGAAGACCACAAGGACGGCGATCAGGGCGGCGGCGATCAGGGTGTGGCGGAACCGGCGGCGGCCCGGACGGGGCCGGGAAGCGGGCGGGGGCGGAGGAGCCGTGACAAGCTCCTCCCAGTCGTCCGCAAAGAGGGACAGGCCCTCTCCCTCAGGGGTATTGAAGTGCGTCTGAAAATCCGACCAGGCCTTGTCAATATCCGTCAGCCGCCCGGTGGGATGTTCTTTTTCCCGCTTTATTATCACCTCCAGAATGGCGTTGATGCAGTCCTCGTCCTCCGCTTCGTCCGAGAAGTGAATGGAGGTTCGCAGCAGCTCCTCCAGCTCCTCCGTGCTCATCCGGTCCAGATAGGCGTATTTGGGGCTGTCGTCTTTAGCCATGTCCGGGACCTCCTTTTGTCTCTATCATTGCCGCTCAGCGCAAAAGCTGACACAGCAGGCCATTATTTTTTCTTCCTCCACTCCGGGAAGATCTCGTTCAGCTTTGCCCGGATGCGCTCCAGCCGCTTTTGGCTGGCCCACAGGGTGATGCCGAACTCCCCGGCCACCGCTCTATGGCCCGCCTTATCAATGACGAGACGCTTTAAAACCGGAACTCCTCCGGGGTCAGAGCCCCCCTGATTTTCTCCAGCGGATCCGGCTCCTCGCCGGCCAGCGCCGCCCTCTCCACAACGCGGGGCGCGGCGGCAGCGGCTGCGGCGGCCTCGCTCAGGGAGAAAAAGTACCGGAGATACCGGGCGCGCGCCCGCTCATAGGCCCGTATCTTGTATTTCAGGGCCTGCATCAGCCAGCCGCCGGGGTTTTCGTGGTCCATCAGCTTGTCGATGTGGGTGACCGCCTCGTGAAAGGTGTCCTGCACCAGCTCTTCCGCCTGCGGCAAATTTTTCAGCACACTGCGCGCGCAGATGGTAAGTTTGTCGAAATATTCCAAAAAGAGCCGTTCTATCAGCTGCTCCTGCTCCGGGCGCATGGGAGATCCCCCCTTTGGGGATTGATTTTACCATATTTTCAAAATTTTTTCTATCACAAAATCTTATTTTTCTCCCGCCTTCGTGCCGGAGCGTCCGCTGTTCATCTATATATGTCAGAAAAACGCAAAAGCTGACATAAAAATGAAAAAAATTTTTTTGCCTGCGCAGACAGCCGGATTCTCTTCCGAGAATCCGGCTGTCCGTCTGTGCTTTATGATTTAAAGCGGCCGTTCGGCCCGCCAGGAGACGGTAACGGTGAACTGTTCCCCCTCCAGCGCAGCCGACGCCTCTCCGCCCATCTGCTGGGTCAGCGTCTTGACAATAGCCAGCCCCAGGCCGGTGTTCCGGCCCGTGCGGGTTTTGTCTGCGGTATAGAAGCGGTCGAAGACATGGGGCAGATCCTCCTCCGCCAGCCCCTGGCAGCCGTTGCGGAAGCTGGTCACCACCCGCTCCCCCTCCCGGTACAGCCGCACCTCCAGGGTCTCCCGCCCGTGGTCCAGGGCGTTGCGGATGAGGTTTGTGTACACCCGCGTCACTCCGCCGGGATCGGCCAGAATCGCACACCCCTCTTCCAGGGACACCTCCGCCTGAAAGCCCGCCCCCTCAAAGTCGCCGTAAAAGGAGGCCAGCAGCCCGGAGAGAATTTTTCCCGGCTCCACCCGCTCCAGGGACAGCGGGTACTCGCCTCCCTCCAGCCGTGAGAGGTCGTAAAAGCCGGTAATCAGATCCTGGAGATTCCTGGCCCGCCCCTCTACCACGGCCAGGTCCTCCCGCCGCTCCTCCTCGCTCAGGCTCTCCCCCTCCAGCAGCTGGAGGTAGCCCAGGATGGAGGTGAGGGGGGTACGCAGGTCGTGGGAGACGTTGGCAATCTGGCGGCGGAGGGCCCCCTCCCGCTCCCGCCAGGCCGATTCGTCGGCGGCCCGGAGCTCCAGGAGTATGTTGATCTGTTCCATCAGCTCCTCAGCGGCCGGATTTGGCGTCTCCAGCCGCAGAGGCCCCCCTCCCTTCCGGCGCAGCACCTCCCGGAGCTGCCGCGCGGCGGAGCGCAGGTTGCGCTCCGCCGTATAGGCCCGCAGCAGCAGGAAGAGGCACGCCGCCGCCAGCAGGATGATGAGAAACCGTTCCACGGCCCGGCCTCCTTTTTCTCTGATTATGCAATGGTCCGGCGGCGGAACAGCAGCAGGCCGGCGGCCGAACTGCCCCAGAACCAGCCCATCCCCACCGCCCAGCAGCGCAGCAGATACCCGGGATTCCCCGCCATGCTCTCCAGCCGCACAAAGGGTTCGACCAGGAAACACAGCCGAATCTCCTCTATGGCCCGGGACGCAGCGCCCAGCGGCTCCACATTCAGCGCGATCAGCTCCGGGATGGAGGCGCCCCAGATCAGGATCATGATATAGGCAAAGGCCACCCCCGCGCCGCTTTTGATCTGAAAATAGAGCGCATTGACAAGCCCAAGGGCCCCGATCCAGAGCGGGAGCGCGCAGAAAACCTGAAACAGGACATCCCCCAGGGGACCTGCCGCCTCTGGCCACGCCTCCCGCCCCGGCAGGCACAGGGCCAAGGCCAGGAAGCAGCCGACGACAATTGCGGCGCAGAGTACCCCAAGCAGGAGGGCGGAGAAGACCTTTCCAAAGTAGATCCGCTCTCTGGGCGCTCCGAAGGTAATCTCATTTTTCAGGGTGCCGTGCTTGTACTGTTCGTTAAAGACCATGTCGCCCATGGCCAGGGCCATCAGTAGCCCGAACGGGAGAAGGTCCTCCAGAATGACCGCCATGCGCGCTACCCGCCCGCCTCCGGCCGGGATCCACACGGTCATCGCAAAGAGCCATGCGCCCAGCAGCAGAATCCCGGTCAGCACAAAGGGATATCTGCGGCGGGAGACCTTCCACAGCTCGGCGCGTATATAGTTGAGCATGTAAGGTTCTCCCCCCTTCAGATATCAATTGATTTCCCGCCTCTGAAAGCCCACAAGCCCTACTGCAGTGGAGATAACAAACCACCCCGCTCCAATGGCCAGCGCTCTCCCGCAGAAAGCCCAGTCGAAGGCCCCTGTCATCTGTTCGAAGGGAGCGGTCAGCATGACGCCGTAAACCTGCCAAAAGAACGCCGACGCCAGGTTCGCCAGCAGATACCATACCTGCGGCAGCACCAGGAAGACGACCACTGCGGCAATGGCGGCCAGAGTGCTGCTTTTGAACAGGAAAAAGAGCGCGATAATCAGCGCCTGGGCCCCCAGCCACAGGGGCAGGGCCACCAGCAGGCAGTAGCCCACCAGCTTGAGGGTGGCCAGATTGGACTCCGGATCGCCGGGCAGCAGCACCCGGCACAGGCCCAGATAGAAGACAATCATAACAGCACACAGGCACACCGCCGTGATACAGGCGGCCAGCAGCTTGCCCAGATAAATCCTTCCCCGGGGCAGGCCGAAGGAAACCTCATTTTTCAGCGTGTTGTTCTTAAACTGATCGGAGAAGACCATATCGCCGGTGACAATGGCGCAGTACAGCCCCATAGAGAGGCCCATGACCAGAATGCCTGCGCCGTCGGTAAAGGTAATGGTATTGCTGCTGGTGACGTTAGAAGCCCAGAGGGCGGCCAGCAGCGCCTCCCCCGCCAGCATCACCGCCAGAAAAAGATAGGTATAGGGCCGGTGAAGCACCTTGAAGAGCTCGGCCCGCGTATAGTCGAAAAATCCTGCCCGGCGCTCAGACATGGCGGACACCTCCAATCAGATTCAGGAAGTAGTCCTCCAGGTTGGCCCCCTTGCTCTCCACGCCGCTGAGGGGCACCCCCTGCTCCACCAGCGCCCGTGTGACCCGGTCCGGCTCCTCCTGGCCATGGTACAGCCGCAGCACGCCGCCGGGCAGGACCTCGTAATCCCGCAGCCCCAGCTCGTTTTCCAGCACGCGGGCAGCCGCCGCGGCGTCCCCCACCCGGAGCTCCAGGCAGGCCCGGCATTTATCGTGCAGGGCCTCGGCCGAGATCTCCTCCAGCAGACGTCCGCCGTCCAAAAAGCCGTAACAGGTGGCCAGGGCCGAGAGCTCCGTGAGGATATGGCTGGAGATAAGAATGGTGGTCTCCCGCTGGCGGTTCAAATCCAGCAGCAGGTTGCGGAACTCCACAATCCCCTCCGGATCCAGGCCGTTGATGGGCTCGTCCAGCAGCAGCAGCTCGGGCCTGTTCATCAGGGCCAGCGCCAGCCCGAGGCGCTGCTTCATGCCCAGTGAGAACTGCTTGAATTTTTTCTTTCCCGTGTCATGGAGACGCACAGCCTCCAGAGCCTCGTCCACCACGTGGGATCCGGGAATCCCGCGCTGGAGGCGGTAATACTCCAGATTGTCATGAGCCGTCAGATAGGGGTAGAAGCTGGGAATCTCCACCATTGCCCCGGTGCGGGACCGCATCCTGCTCAGCTCAGCCGGCGCAGTGGCACCGAAAAGCTCAATCTCTCCGGAGGTTACGGGAGTCTGGGCCGTCACCATACGGATGATGGTCGTCTTTCCCGCGCCGTTCCGGCCCACCAGGCCGTAAATCTGCCCCTTTTCCAATGTGATATTCACTCTGTCCACCGCCGCATGCTGGCCATATCGCTTGGTCAGCCCGCGGGTGGCTAAAACGCATTCCGCCATTTGGCATCAACCTCTCTTTCGGATTGTGAGGTTATCATAACCCATGGTCCATAATCCGCCTTAAAGAGAAGGTGAAGATTCTTTAAAGCTGCCGCCGGGGCCGGCCCCGCAGCGCCGGTCAGCTCCGCCCGGTCTCTCTTTCTCCCATGGAAGCGCCCAGGGCCTCGGCCTGGGCGGTTACGGCGTCCACAATTTCATGGACGTAGTCGCAGTTTCCGCAGAGAGAGACCCACCCGGGCGTCTGCTCCCCCAAGGAGCGCAGCAGCTCCCGCTCGGGGACCAGCCCCACGGCGGTCACCAGGGTATCACAGGGCACGAGCTCTTCCGCACCGGTGTCCAGGCGCCGGATGGTCACGCCGGTAATCCGCCCCTCTCCGTGGATCCGGACTGCCGTGGCGCGGGTAATCAATGGGATGCGGTATGCCTGGATGCAACAGCGGTAGTTGCGCAGCAACCCGCCGCAGCGCTCCCGCTGCTCCACCACTGCGGCTACATGTCCGCCCCGCAGGGTGAACCTTCTGGCCATGATCAGTCCAATATCCCCGCTGCCCAGGATAACGATTTCCCTCCCCAGATCCAGCCCCTCCAGGTTCATCATGCGCTGCGCCTGCCCGGCGGTAAAAATCCCCGCCGGGCGCGTCCCCGCCACAGGCAGGGCGCCGATGGGCGTCTCCCGGCAGCCTGCGGCCAAGATCAGCCGTTCGAAGGCAATGCGCCGGCAGCCTGAGCGCGGGCCGGACAGGACGGCAGTCCGGTCGGGGCTGATAGACAAAACCGTCGTCTCCAGCAGTACATCCACAGAGGAGTTGTCCAGCCGGGCGGCAAACCGCGCGGCATATTCGGGGCCCGTTAAGTCCTCTTTAAAATATCCCAGTCCGAATCCATTGTGAATGCACTGGGGAAGGATTCCGCCCAGCCGCCTCTCCCGGTCGGCCAGCAGGATACGCTTTACACCCGCTTGTTCGGCGGCCAGGGCCGCAGCCATTCCCGCGGCGCCCCCACCCACAATCAGCAGGTCAACGCGCTCCATGACATCCACCTCCCAGCAGCCCGGTCCCGGGGCCGTCCTTGGTAAGGGCCTCCATAGGGACGCCCAGCTCCCTGGACAGCAGGGCCATGACCCTGTCTGTACAGAAGGAGCCCTGACAGCGGCCCAGCCCGGTGCCCGCCCGGCGCTTCACCCCGTCCAGCGTTACCGCCCCCCTGGCAATGGCGTCCAGGACCTCTCCCTCGGTGACGCCGCCGCAGCGGCAGAGGACGGCGCCGTATTCCGGCCGCCGTGCCACCAGTTCAGCCCGCTGCTCAAAGGGCAGATCCCGTACACAGACGGGAGGCCTCCGCACCGGGCAGAAGTCCGGGTTGGCCTCGGTCCCGCCCAGCTCCTCCGCCACCCGCTCCGCCAGATAGTCTCCCAGGGCACCGGCGCAGGTCATGCCCGGGGTCTTGATGCCAATCAGGCTCCAGAAGCCCGGTCTGGGGTTCATCACAGTAAAGTTGCTGATGCTCCGCTCCTCCGGCCGCCACTCTCCCTGCTCCAGCCGGACGTGGAAGGGGTTGGGCCGCACCGCTCCGAAGGAGCGGATCACCTGGGACAGATCCAGCCCCGGCACCACCTTGGCTGCCAGATCCCGCAGGAAGTCCAGCCCCTCCGGCGTGGTGGAAAAGCTGCCCTTTCCGTCGCCGGGCTGCTCGGAGGGGCCCAGCAGCAGATTGCCCTCCACCGTTGGGACCAGCGTAAGCCCCTTTCCCTTCTCCTCCGGCTCGTGGAAGATGATATGGCGGACAAAGCCGCCGACAGCGTCGTCCATCACCAGATAGTCGGCCTTCCCGGGGATGACCCGCACCTGGGGCTCTGCCACCATCTCCTGGATCTCGTCGGCAAAGAGGCCGCAGCAGTTGATGACGGCGGCGGCGAAATAGTCCCCCCGTGAGGTGTGGATCCGGTACCCCTCCGGCAGGGGCGAGATACCGGTCACCCGGGTGTTGAGCAGGGGGCGGCAGCCATTTGCCGCCGCGTTCTCATAGGCCGCGATGCCCAGTGTCCACGGGATCACCGTGCCGGTGCCCGGGGCGTACAGGGCGGAGGACAGTCCCCCCGCCAGGTTGGGCTCCATCGCCGCCGCCTCGGCCCCGGAGAGCAGGCGCAGGCCGGGCACGCCGTTGGCCGTTCCCTGCTCATACTTGTTCCGCAGGACCCGATCGGCCCTGGGGCCGTAGCTCACCATGAGCGAGCCCCGCCGTGCAAAGGGCACGCCCAGCTGGGCGCACAGCTCGTCAAAGCTCCGGCAGGCCTGAACGCACAGGCGGGTCTTCAGGGTGCCTGGCTTGGTGTCATAGCCGGTATAGACAATGGCGGTGTTGGCCCTGGAGATTCCGGTGCAGACGTCCTCCCTTGCCTCCAGCAGCGCCACCTTCAGTCTGTACCGGGTCAGGCTGCGGGCGGCAAAGCAGCCCAGCAGCCCGGCCCCCAACACAGCCACGTCAAAGCAGTTTTCAGAAGGCACGGCGCACCTCTCCCGGGTGTTCCACCGTATATCCCCCCAGCTCCAGCAGCCGGGCGCGGAAGGCCTCGCTCTTCAGGGTGCGGATGAGCTGACGGACCGCCGGGGTGTCCCAGGCGTAATCCGGAATCAGCAGATCGTACTGCTCCACACACACGGGCAGAAACTCCAGATCGTACAGCCGGGCCGCCGAATAGATACCCATACCCGCGTCCGCAGTACCCGCGGCAATCTGGGCCGCCACCGAGGTGTGGGTGAACTCCTCACGGTCGTAGCCATAGACCGCGGCGGGATCCACCCCCTCCTTCCTGCACAGGTAGTCGGCCAGGATCCGGGTTCCGGACCCCTTCTGCCGGTTGACATACCGCACGCCGGGCCGGGCAATGTCCCCAAAGCCCTGAAGTCCCAACGGATTGCCCCTGGCTATCATCAACCCCTGGGTCCGGCCCACGCACTCCACCTGCCGCAGGCCGCCGTTGGGGAAATATTTCTCCAGATAGGCGGTGTTGTAGGTGCCGTCGGCCTCGTTGAGCAGGTGGCAGCCCGCCGCGTGGGTCTCCCCCCGGCGGATGGCCATGATCCCGCCCATGGAGCCCACGTGGGACGAGCTCATGTAGATATCCGGGTTCTCCAGGTGCATCAGGTTGGCCAGCTCATCCAGCAGGGGGTCGTGGCTGCCGATGGCCACCAGGGTGCGGTCCAGTTCGGCCTCAGGCCGAAGCAGGCGGACCGTTACCCGCTCCCCCGCCTCATATCCCTCGGTACCCTGAGGAATCTCCAGAATTCCGTCCGCCTTCATGAAGGAGGTGACCACGCCGCTGCCCCGATCCAGGGGGGCGGCGATCAGCCTGTCCCCCACCCGGCCCATGCGCAGGCGCACAAACTCCTGGTACTTCAGGCCGGAGACCACGGGTCTGGACAGCACGGCCTCCACTGTGGGAGCGGGGTCCGGCTGGGTCCCGGTACAGCGCTCCACCAGGGGTCTGAGCAGCTGCTCAATGACGATGATGCCGGAGACGGGGTAGCCGGGCACGCCCAGGATGGGCTTGGCCCCCCGGCAGCCCAGGATGGCGGGCTTGCCGGGTCGGATGGCGATGCCATGGCAGAACACCTCCCCCACCGCGGCGATGGCGGAGGCCGAGTAGTCCTCCCGCCCGGCGGAGGAGCCGGCGTTGAGGATCACCATGTCGCACTCGGAGACCGCCCGCTCCAGGGCGGCGCGGATGTCCGCCTCCACATCTCTGACGATGGGGTAGGTCCGTGGAAGGGCCCCCCACTGCGTCAGCATAGCTGAAAAGATGGCGGAGTTAAACTCCATCACATCCCCGGGAGCTGGGTCGGGCGTGGGGGGGACCACCTCGTCGCCGGTGGGAATAATGCCCACCACCGGTCTGGCCAGCACCTCTACCTCCAGTACGCCGCCGGCGATCATGGCCCCGATAGCGGCAGGGGAGACGGCGGTACGTGCGGGCAGAAGCATCTCTCCCGCGCAGACGTCCTCTCCAATCTGGCGCACATGCTGCCAGGGGGCGGCCGCCTCGCGGAGCAGGGCCTCGTCCCCCTTCCACACCACGTCCTCCACCATGACCACCGCGTCCCGCCCGGCGGGCAGCGGATCTCCGGTGTCCACCAACTCATACCGGCCCGGCCCCAGGCGTACCGGGGTGGTTTCGCTGGCGCCGAAGGTATCCGCCGCCGTGACGGCCAGCCCGTCCATGGCGCAGGCCGGATAGTGGGGCGCGCAGATCCGGGCGTAGACCGCCCCGGCGGTCACCCGCCCGCAGGCCGACTGCACCGGGACCATCTCCGTGCGCGGGGCGAACCCCCGCTCTGTCAGCAGGGACAGATAGTCCCGCCTGGCCTGCTCCAGCGGCAGGTTGGTCAGATAGGAAAAGCCCATTGTCATTCCTCCTATGGATTGCGTCTGATGCAGCCGCTGCGCGGGCAGCCCTCAATCCGTGCCGAAAATCGTGACGGACACCTCCAGGCCGGCGGGCACACCCTCGCAGTCCCTGGGGATGCAGAAGTAGCCGTCCGCCCCGGCCAGGGCGGTGATGAGCCCCGACTTGCTTCGGATAGGCTCCGCGCAGAGGTTCTTCCCCTCCGCCCGGAGCAGGACGCCGGTATACTGCGCCCGGCCGTGGTTGGCCCCCACACTCTCCGCAAGGCGGGCGGTCACCTGGCGGCGGCGCCAGCGCCGTCCCTCCAGGGTAAATACCAGCGGGCAGGCAAAGAGATGCGCGCAGAACAGGGCGGCCACCGGGTGGCCGGGGAGGCCCAGCACCGGCCTGCCGCCGGCGCTGCCCAGCAGGGTTGGCTTACCCGGCTTCATGGCGACGCCGTGGAAGAGCACCTCTCCCAGGGACTCCAGCACCCGGCAGGCGGCGTCCTTCGCCCCCACCGAGCTGCCCCCTGAGATCAGAACCAGATCGCACGTCTCCAGCGCCCGGACCACCGCTGCGCGGAGCAGCGCCTCCTCGTCCCGCACAATGCCAAAGCATACGCAGTCAGCTCCCGCCTGGGCCATCAGCGCCGCCAGCATGCCGGAGTTCACGTCCCGTACCTGTCCCGGCCCTGGGACCTCCCCGGGCGCCACCAGTTCGTCCCCGGTGGAGATCACTCCTACCCGTACCCGGGGCGCTGCCGGCACCTCTGTCCAGCCCAGGGCGGCCAGGGCTCCGATGTCCTGCGGCTCCAGCCTCCGGCCGGCGCGGAGCACCATGTCGCCGGGCTTCACGTCGTCTCCCCGTAAGATCAGGTTGTGCCCCGGAGCCGCACTCTTGAGGATACCGACGGTGCCGTCTCCGTAGTCCTCGGCGTACTCCAGCATCTGCACCGCGTCGGCCCCCGCGGGCAGCATGCCGCCAGTGGGTACGGCGGCACAGGTTCCCGGCTCCACCCGCAGAGCCGTCCCCTCCCCCATGGCCACCTCGCCTACCCGGATGAGCAGGGCGGGCATTGCATCGGAGCAGCCAAAAGTGTCGTCCGCCCGTACGGCATAGCCGTCCACGGTGGAGCGGCAGAAGCCGGGCACATGGGCGCCGGCCTCAATATTCCGGGCCAGCACCCGGCCCAGGGCCCCGGACAGGGGCACCTGCTCCGGCGGCCGTTCCAGCGGGCGAAAGGCGGTCTGTATGATCTCCAGCGCCTCGTCGGGCGTCTTGACACGCAGCATGGGCAATCCCTCCCAATATGGCCTTGTATCCTGCGGCCGATTCCATTACAATATCGATAGAGACAGACATTTCACAAGTGAAAGCGAGTGATGGATGTGAAGGCGCGCTATCTGCGCAATTTGGGCGCACTGACCGAGGCCGAATGCCTGGCCCTGCGGCAGAAGAAGGTCCTTGTGGCGGGCTGCGGCGGCCTGGGGGGATACCTGCTGGAGTACCTGCTCCGTCTGGGCGTGGGGGCGATCACGGCCTGCGACGGGGACGTCTTTGAGACCGGCAACTTAAACCGTCAGCTGCTCAGCACCCCGGCGGTGCTGGGCAGCTCCAAAGCCGGAGAGGCTCTGCGCCGGGCCGCAGAGGTCAATCCTGAAGTCTGCTTTCAGGCGGTCCCGGAATTCCTCACCCGGGAGAATGCCCCCGCGCTGCTGGCCGGCTGCGACCTGGCCCTGGATGCTCTGGACAACGTGGAGAGCCGGCAGATGCTGGCCCGGGCCTGCGCCGCTCTGAACATCCCCCTGGTTCACGGCGCCATTCAGGGCTGGTATGCCCAGGTGGCGGTAATCCCCCCCGGCTGCGATCTGCTGGACCGGCTCTACCCGGCAGGGGAGCCGGCGGCCGGCGACAAGAGCAGCCTGGCATTCACCCCCGCCCTGTGCGCCGCCCTCCAGGCCTCCGAGGCGGTAAAGCTCCTGTGCGGCCGGGATTCCCCCCTGGCGGGCAAGCTGCTGTGCGCCGACCTTCTAAACCAGGACTACGAGGTACTCTCTCTCCCCCCAGAGTCTGTTTGAAAGCCATCAAAGTAACCAAACTCAGGGCTGTGAGGATATCTTCCCATACCCCGGCTTTTGTTCAGGCCCGGAAGCGGCTGTATCCACTCTGCCATGGCCTGAACCGCTCCGGCAGATCCCGCCATGGAATCCGGTGTTCAGCCAATACAGAGCTGTGCTGAGCATTTCACGGTTGCTTTTTCTCCTTACGGCTTCTTTTCAGGCGGGAATAAATTCTTGATCCTATTCCATTGCTTTTCGCTGATTTCATGTCTTTTCATGTGCTTCATTTTATCATCTTGGCACTTTACACACAATATCGAAGTTTTCAAACGGGCTCTAATATGACGGTTCTTTGACAGACTAAATTCCAATCAAATGGCTGATATCAGCCATTTGATTGGAATTGCGGGCCTGCGGCCCACGAATAAACCGCCCTGCGGTTTATTCAGCAGACATGATTATGGCGTATCTGAAAAAATCCGTAATAAAGGTTCTCGTAAAAATTTTGAAAAATCCTTTGGGATTGGGAGAAGGATTGCAAAAGGCCCCCGGGGATGAGAAAAGAATTTTTCTTGTTCTTAAGAAAACATCTGCTGCAACAGAAATCCATTCTATGCTCCCGATCTCAGACCGGTCTGCCGGACGGCGGCGTTGAAGCCGCTGGATGCCGGAGAGAGGAGAAAGTCATGTCTTTAAACCGTGAAATGGCGGAAGAGATTTTTCGAAAGCTCAGATCTGTCCAGCCTGCTCCCTTTCAATTGACAAATCATCGGGGCATCATTCTTGCATCTGAAGATAAGGAGCAGGTGGGGAAACGAGATGGCCGGGCTGCGGCGTGCTGTATGCGTCCCTTTAACGAGGCGGCCTCTTATGCCTTGGATGCAGGCTGCAGCACCGTTATCCCGTTTTGCCGGCACAACCGGATCGTGGGGACTATTATTTTGGAGCGGACAGCAGACGAGAAGGCCCAGGCCTGCCTGCCGCTGATGAAAGCCGTAGTGGAGCTCATGCTGGAGCGGAAGGAGAACTGGAAGCTGCAGGAGGAGATACACAGCTCTAAAAATGACGCAATCTCCCTTTTAATAGGAGTTCATCCCCGGGATACAAAGCCTTTGCTCCAGGAGTTGGAGCGCTACAATATCGATCTCTCCGTTCCCCGTACCTCTCTGCTGCTCCAACTGTCCAAACGGGAGACACTGGATCTCCCCAGCGGTGAACGGAAGATTATTTTGGACGAGAAGCAGTATGATATTTCTGTGAGGCGTTTTTTAGACAGCCTTTTTGGATATTTTCCATATCAGCAGGATCTGTGCATGATAGACCTGGCAAAAGCGAATGCCGTAATTCTGGCCACCGATCGGGCCCGGACATCCGAGGACAACGCCATGAAACTCTTTGAGTTGTGCCGCAAGCTGGAGGAAATCGCTGAGCGGAATTACTTCCTGACCTTCCAAGCGGTGGTTGGCATCCGTTGCCTGGCCTTCCCTGATTATGAGCGGCAGTATGAGCAGTTGAACCTCCGTCTAGCCTCCGGTAAGATGCTCTACCCGGAGCGGAATGTGTTCTTGGGGAATTCCATTGTCCTGGGGAACTTTATCACCCACACCAGCAAAAAGGTTCTCTATAATATCACAACCTACGTCTATCAGAAGCTCCTGAACTCCAAGGATCGGGAAGTTCTCCTAGAAACCCTGCGGATCTACTACGAAAGCGATATGAACCTGACCCAAACAGCCCAGAAACTGTATATCCACAAGAATACGGTTCAGCACCGGTTCAAACGCATTGAGGAATTGACCGGATTTTCCGTCCACACTGCGGACGGGTTTCTCACGCTGCGGCTAGGCTTATTATGCTACAGCCGCCTCAAGTCGAAAGATTCTGCCTCACCCAATTTGTAAAAAACCACAAATTTCTCTCTTCAATTCCGGAAACCGTTGTTTATCCAAACAACGGTTTCTTTTCTTTTGAGGGGAATTGTTGTTCATATATACAATGAATCTCATTTCCCACTCTGATAGAATGGGCCTACAGTGGGAGGGGGACGCTCTTCTCCGCCTTTTTGCCGGCCGACAATACAACCGCAAAAATCAATTCTGTGGGGGATACTTTATGAAGAAAATCGCAGTTATAGGAACCGGCGGGACAGGCTATACCGTTGCTGCGGAGCTCTCCCTAAGAGGGTTTGAGGTTTGGCTTTGCGATGCTACACCCGTGGAAGGCGATGCGGCATATATTGAGCAGAACGTGGAGGTGAAGCTCACTGGAGCAATGGAGGGCACCGCCACCGTCCGTGCTGTCACCAACGACCCGAGGGCGGCATTGGCGGATACGCAGCTAGTCATCTGCTGTACCATTTCCAACCTGGACGAGCAGACCGCCCGCTTTATTGCGCCGCACCTGTGCCCGGGGAGCGCCGTGCTGATCAGCGCTGGAAATCTGGGCGCGCTGATCTATCACCGGGTATTCCAGGAGTTGGGTGTTAAGGATCCCATCGTGGGTGATACCTGCGGCAATCTCTTTTCCTGCCGCAGGCTGGGTGACCGGGTAGCCTTCGCGGGCAACGGGTACAGCCCCAAAAAGGTCGCGGCGTTCCCAGTCCGGGACACGGGAAAGCTGGTCAAAGCCTTTGAGGGGATCTATGAGCTGATCCCTGCCAGCTCCCTTCTGGAAACCACCTTTAACGCACCCAACCTGCTCAGCCACATCTCGCTGACCATCGTAAACGCAGGCGCGATCGAGAATGCAAAGGAGCCCTATTATATCTTCAAGCAGGGCATTTGCCGCAGTACGCTGAATCTGGCAGACGGGATGTGGGCAGAAAAGAAGAAGGTTATGGACGCACTGGGCCTGCCCTGCGCCCCATCGCCCTCCGGCAACCACCGGAAGTATGCAGATCCCACGGTTCACCAGTTCGATCACTTTAAAAACCTGATTGGCCCTGACAGTATGTCCTCCCGGTATATCACCGAAGACATCCCCATTCTGGGATGCTTCTTTCTCTCCATGGCAAAGGCGCTGGGGGTGGAAACCCCGCTGTACGCCGCGATGGTAAAGGTTGCGGAGGCCATCAACCAGACGCCCTATTACCAACAGGGCAGGACTTTGGAAAACCTGGGGCTCAATCACCTGCGGGGCGTCCAGCTAATCCGGTATTTTGAAGGGGACGTGTAAAGAAAAGAGAGAAGACACCGAGAGGAGAATCTGACTATGGGCAAAACAAAACTGGCAAAAAGCACTTCTCCTATTCAATACATTCATATAGCGATCTCCGTTCTGTTTATGTTCGGCTTTGGATACCTGCCGCCCTTTTCCACTGTGACGCCTCTGGGCATGAAGCTGCTGGGTATCTTTATCGGTGTGATCTATGCCTATTCCACCTGTGAGATTGTCTGGCCCTCTCTGCTGGCTATCATCGCTTTCGCCATGAGCGGGTATATATCAGGCCTTGAGCAGGCCGTCTCCCTGACGATGGGCAGTTCCCTGGTGTTCCAGGTTATCACACAGTATTTCACCACAGGCGCTATTGTCATCTACGGCGTGAGCAAATGGCTCATCCGCAAGACGCTGTCCATCAAGTCCCTCCACGACAAACCGTGGCTGTATACCTGGTGTTTCCTGTTTTTGACGATGTGGGGCTGCATCGTGATGGAAACCATTCCGCTCTTCCTGTTGCTTTACAGTATCTGGAACGATATCGCGGAAAACTGCGGCTACGAAAAAAACAGCAATTTCCGCTACTTCGGGTTTGGCGGGATCCTCCTGGCTGAAATGCTGGGCGTGGCCATGATGCCCTATAAGAGCTGGCAGCTGGGCCTTGCCACAAGCTGGGCAAATGTCACCGGCGTCAAGATCAATCTGGGGGAAATGTTTATCTGCACGGCCATCATCGGCATCTTTGCCATCAGCGCGTATGTGTATTGGGGGGCAAAGCTCTTTAAGGTGGACTTTTCCAGAATGAAGGCATTTGATGTGGAAAAGCTGGGGGAGGAGAGCAAACGCCTGCGCCCCAGGTGCCGCCGTATCCTCGCAGTTTATCTGCTCACGGTGGTGCTGGCGCTGTTTGCCGGCACCTTCCGGAACAATCCGGTAGCAAACTTTTTGAATACCACCCTGACCGTTGCCGGGCTGTTCTGCGTGTGCACCGCCATTCTGATGATTCTTCCCTCCGGCGAGGGCGATGGAAAGCCCGCCATTGTGTTCAACGATATCAAAAATACCGATGCGGCCATCAGCTGGCCTGTGATCTGGATGGTGGCGGTCACCATTCCTCTGGCCACTGCCGTTACCTCGGAGGGCACCGGCATTTCCGAGTGGCTGAAGCTGGTGTTCACCCCTGTATTTGGCGGGCGAGGCGGCGTACTTATGATGCTTCTGGTCATTGTGATTATGGTGTTCCTGACTAACGTGGGCTCCAACATTGCGCTGGGCAATCTGATGATCGCCGTAGTCAGCCCCTTCGTTATGTCGTCCGGGCTGAACCCCATGTTCTTCGGCTGTGCACTGATCTATGCCTGCAACATCGGCATTTTCCTTCCCGGTTCCTCCGCTCCGGCCTCTATTTTCCACGGGCGCAGTGAAATCCCCGACGCCAAGAAGCGAATGAAAACCGCCGGCTTTGCCATTCTGCTCTATACGCTGGGAGCCTGTGTGGTCTTTACCGCGGCCATGCTGATTACCAACTGAGCTGTCAACATTGAGAGGTGCAAACACGATGAGTAAAATGGCTGTTATCGGCTTTGGCGCGGCGGGCTATCACGGAGCGAAGGCAATCCGGCTGGTGTCCCCAGAGGCGGAGATTCACGTCTATTCCAACGAAGATCCTGCCCTTTACAATCCGATGCTCACCACCTACTACGTCAAAGGCGCGATCCCCTATGAGGCGATGTTCCCCTACGGAAGCGCCGAGGAAGCCGCTGAGCAGCTGAACCTTCGCTATCATGGGAACTGCGCCGTCACGGGGCTGCTCCCCGAGACGAAAACGCTGCAACTTGCTGACGGCAGGGAGGAGTCCTTTGACAGGATCTTGATCGCCACGGGGGCCAGTGCCATCATGCCCCCCATCCCCGGCCTGGAGCTGCCCGGTGTGGTCAAAATGCGCACCGCCCGGGACGCGCTGGGACTCAAGGCGCTTTTGGACGGTGGAACGGTACATAGCGGGGTTGTGATCGGGGCCTCCTGGGTCGGGATCAAGGTCGTGGAGGATCTGGTGGGGCACGGCGCGGCCTGCACGCTGGTGGACGGCGCGGATCGTATGTTCAGCACCGCCGTCTTCCCAGATACCGCCCAGCGAATCCAGCGGGATCTGGAGGCCAAGGGCGTGGCTGTCCGCTGTAATCAAATGCTTTCCCATATTGAACGCCAGGCGGACGGGCGGCTTACCGCCGTAATGAAAAGCGGCGAATATTTTTCCGCCGATATGGTCGCGGTGTGTATTGGCGTGCGGATGAACGTGGGCTTTTTGAAGGACAGCGGCATCGCCCTGACCCGGGGCGTTCAGGTGGACAGCAGGATGCGCACCAGCTGCGAGGGGATCTATGCAGCGGGCGACTGCTGCGAGGCCCCGGATATGCAGAGCGGCGCCAACCGAAATATTGGCATATGGGCCAACGCCGTGCGCCAGGGAGCTGTGGCTGGGACAAATATGGCCGGAGGGGCAGCGGAATTTGGCGGCAATTTCCTGGTCAACCTGGGCCACTATCTGGACTACGACTTTATCAGCATCGGCGATAGCTCCTCCTGCACGCAGGCCGACCGGCACTGCCGCTGGGAAACCGGTCGCTATTTCATTGAGGCGTGCCGGGATTCGAAGCGGATCAAATGTATTAACCTGATCGGTGGAGCCGGCTGTGGGGGCGTGATAAAAAACGCCTTTCTGAAAGCCCTGGCGACTCCAGGGGCCGCCCTGAGCACACAGACGGTTTGTCTGCTGAGGCAGGAGAGCTTTCCGGACGGCTTTATCAAATTCTTGGGAGGGGACTCTCTTGACGGAACATGAGGAAAGATTAAAAGCAAAGATTCCCGGAGAAGATACGGGGATTGAGATCAGGCACTCTCTATGCGCAATCTGCAGCCCCAGCCATCACTGCGGCCTGGACTGCTATGTGAAGGATGGAAAAATCATTCGCGTGGAGGGAACGCCGGAGCACCCCTATAACCACGGCAGGCTTTGTACCAAGGGCTCGTCTCAGCGCAACTACATTTACCGGGAGGATCGGATCAAGACCCCTTTACGCAGAGTCGGGGCGCGGGGTGAGGGAAAATTTGAGCCTATTTCCTGGGATGAGGCCTATCAGATCATCGCGGAACGGCTGGGGCAGATCAAGGAAGCCTATTCGCCCAACTCGGTGGCCTTTTACAGCGGGTACTCCAAGTGGTACCGGCCCATTTACCAGCGCTTCGCCCATGTGTTCGGCAGCGTGAATTTCGGAACCGATGACAGCGTGTGCGCCGTCTCCATGAAAATGGGCAATAAGGTCACCATGGGCGGCGGTGCCGCGCCGGACATGGCCCATGCCAACACCTTCCTGGGCTGGAACTACGATGGGTATTATTCCCACCACCTGTCTGTAGAGGGGGTGCGCAAACTCAAGGAACGGGGCGGCAAGGTCATCATCATCGATATCCGCTACACCCCCGCAGCCAAGAACCTGGCGGATATCTTCCTCCAGATCAACCCCGGAACCGACGGGGCCCTCGCCCTTGGGATGGCCAGGCTCATTCTGGAAAACGGGTGGGCCGACATGGACTATATTGAGAAATACACCTATGGCTTTGAGCAGTACAAGGAGCTGGTGGAGCAATACCCATTGGATAAGGTCAGCAAGATCACCGGCCTGAAGCCGGAGGATATTTATGAGGCGACCAAGCTGTATGCCACCAACGGCCCGGCCTGCACCAATTTTTCGGCCTCCGCCCTCGTTCACCGGATCAACGGCTTCAAGGCCAATTGTGCAATTTTGTGCCTGATGGCCCTGACCGGGAACTACGACCGGGTGGGCGGGAACTACCCCGTCCCCGCCAGCTATCTGCGCCAGCCCGCCGGGTTTCACACCCGGGACGAGGAGTTCCGCAGCGAAAAATACCCCGGCACAGCAGAGCGGATTGGCGCCCAGAGATTCCCCCTTTGGAACGCGTTGTTCGATGAGTTCCAGGCTATGGATCTCCTCCGCCAGCTGGAGGAGGGGACGCCTTATCCTGTCAAGGCCATGTTTGCCCTGGGGTTCAACGCCAAAATGTTCCCCGAGAGCGACAAGCTCCTGAAGGTGATGTCGGAAAAGCTGGACTTCATTGTGGACGTGGATCTCTTTATGAATATGTCCGCCAATTACGCCGACATTGTGTTGCCCGCCTGCTCCTCCGTGGAGCGCAGTGAGCTCAAATGCTACCGGGGCGGCTATCTGGTCTATACGCAGCCCGCCATTACGCCCCTTTATGAGTCCAAGTCCGATGTGGACATCCTCTGCGAACTCGCCCGGGTGATGGATTTGGACGACGATCTGCTCAAGGGCGGCTATGAGGCCTGCGTCGAGTGGATGATCGACGGCTGCGGCCTGACGCTGGCCGATCTGAAAACCAGTTCCCTGCCCATGAAGGTTCCCACCGCCCAGTGGCCGGTCAAGCCCGGGAAATACCTGAAGGAGGGCTTCAAGACCCCGACGGGGAAGTTCGAGTTCTATTCCACCGTCATTGCCGGCATCGATCCGAAGTACGGCCTGGATCCTCTGCCCAGTTACGTGGATTCTCTCGCCGATCAGGACGACGAGGAAACCCGGACGGCATACCCCTTCTATTTCTGCACCGGCGCGCGGAAGCCCTATGCCATTCACTCCCGGCTCCATGACACGCCGTGGATCCGCATGCTCCAGCCGGAGCCCACCTGTGAGATCAGCAAGCAGGACGCCGTCCATATGGATCTGAAGGATGGGGACACTGTGACCATTTCCAGCCCTTATGGCAGCATTAAAATGAAGGTGAAAACAACCTGTAAGATCAAGTCCGGTGTGGTTATGGCGCTTCCTGGCTACACCAAGGCCAATGTGAACGAGCTTTTGGGACGGGATCACCTGGATCCTTATAGCGGATTCCCCGGCTACAAGGGGATGCGCTGTAACATCACAGAGTGTCAGGAGGAGAAGGCATGAAACGGGTATTTGTGTTCGATGAGAGCAAGTGCTGTGCCTGCTCTGCCTGCATGATCGGCTGCATGGATCAAAACGACGTGGATCCCGCCGCAGGGGATCCCTGCTTCCGCAGAACTTTTGATGAGGAGCTGGATGTGGAGGGTGGCCAGGTTTACTGCGCTTATCTCTCCGCCGCCTGTATGCACTGCGACGACGCCCCCTGCATCGCCGCCTGTCCCGTAGGCTGCCTAAAAAAGGATCCGGAAACCGGTTTCACAATCTACGATAACACCAACTGCATCGGCTGCAAAAGCTGCGCTCTGGCCTGCCCCTTCGGGGCGCCCAGATACCGCCCCTCCGACGGGAAAATGGTGAAGTGCGACGGCTGCAACACCCGGGTCAAATGCGGCCTCCAGCCCGCCTGCGTCCGAGCCTGCTCCTTCGGGGCGCTCACCTGCGTAACCGAGGAAGAATACCTCGCCGCTGACAGCGGCAAAGCCTGCAGCGCCCTGCTCTCTCAATACGCCCCCAAAAAGACAATTTAGTTTTGCCGTCTGTACCCTGTGCCCGCGCCCTTGGAGAGGGGCTTGATAAACTACTACATTATTTGCAAGAGGTGTGTAAAATGACCGAGTATACCAAAGGACTGGCTGATTTTATTACAAAGCTGGAGTACAAGGATCTGACCCGGGAGCGGGTGGAAAAGGCCAAGATGCTCACCCTGCACGTAGCTGGTGTCGCCATGGCTGGCCGTACGCTGCCCACCGCCGTCAGCGCGCGGAATACGGCCCATGCTGTAACCGGCCAGACATCCGATCTGATGTCCACCATGTGGGGCGAGCCGGGTAAGGTACCCATGCACGGCGCGATCATGGCCAACGCCGTCGCTGCGGACACCCTGGACTGGGAGGATTGCAGTTATACCGGCCATCCCAGCGCCCACCTGATCTCCGTGTCCATGGCTATGACGGAGGCTATGCACAAGAGCGGCAAGGACTTCCTCACGGCGGTGATCGGCGGCTTTGAGGTCTACCAGCGCGTTGCCTGCTACATCCAGCCCACCCCGGAATACGATACGCGAAAGTATGGCTGGGGCCTGGGCTCCTGGCAGATTTTCGCCGGCTCCCCCGCCGCCGGCAAGCTGCTGGGCTGCAATGAGGAACAGTTCAACCTCCTCTTTGGCGCCACTGCCTGCTCCACCCCGGTGGTCAACGCCATCCTCGCCCAGCAGGGATCCGATTTCTATCATCTCCAGTACGCCATTACCAGCCTGACCGGCGTCATGCTGGCCGGTATGGCCAAGCGCAATGAGCTGGACAACATCTATAACGTGATGGATGTGGAGTCGGGTTATCCCATGATGATGCGCGGTTTTGCCAATGAGGGCTGGATTGACCGCAATGTGGGCACGGAGTATCTATTCGACCAGCTCCTGTTCAAGCACTGGCCCGCCAATATGTGGATCCAGACGCCGCTGGACTGCCTGGATCAACTCAAGCGGGAGCACGGCTTCACCGCCGACGACATTGAGGAGATTTTTGTCAGCCCCACCTATCTGGAGCGGGTGAAGTTCAGCTGGGACGGCTACTCCAGCTGCCGGGACGCCCAGTTCAGCATCCCATACTGCATGGCGGCCTACCTGCTGCGGGGCGAGCCGGGCCCGGCCTGGTACGATTCCTCCCGCCTGAGTGAGAAGGAGCTGCTGGATGTGGCCTCCAAGGTCAAATCCGATCCCGACAAGCTCCAGGATCTCACCGTGGCGTTCAATATGTTCCAGAACGGCTCCTTCCCCTCCACCACCGTGCGCGTCACCCTGAAAGGCGGAAAGCAGGTGGAGACCACACTTCCCTTCCCCAAGGGCCACCCCCAGAATCCCTTCACCTGGGAGGATGTGGAGCGCACCTTCCGGGTGGGCGCCAAGGCTGTCGGCCTCAGTGCGGAAAAGACCAGCCGGTATATTGAGCTGTGCAAGAAGATCGACCAGCTGGATGATATGGCCCAACTGGCCGAGTGCCTGTCCCTCTGACGCAGGGACAAACAGGAGGAGATAAGTATGTATGGCTGGAAGGCCCGCATCGGGCTCATCACCCCTATGCCGGGAGAAAACGTGGAGCACGCCTTTCATATTTATGCCCCGCCGGGCGTGTCCTTTTCCTCCATGAAGATGGTCTTTCCCGGCCCCACGCCGGAGGGGCTGGCAATCCTTACGGATCAGCTGGAGGAAAACGCGGCAAAATACAAGGGAAAGGGATTTGACCTGCTGGTATTCGGCTGCACCGCCGGGAGCTTTATCAAGGGCGCCGGCTGGGATCGGGAGTGCATCCAGACTATGGAGAGGGCCAGCGGCACGCCTGCCCTCACCACCAGCACTGCCGTGCTGGAGGCCCTTGCGGCCTTGGGCGCAAAGACAACAGCGGTGCTGACCCCTTATCCCGAGGCCACCAACGCCGCTGAAAAGAGCTTCCTGGAGCACAACGGCTTTTCCGTCAGCGCCATCGAGGGGATGGATGTTTCCGGCTTCAAAGACGGGGGCTTTTACTTTGCCGACGACCACTTCCTCTACAGCAACAGCAAAAAAATGGATCGGAAGGGCGCGGACGTGTTTTTCCTGAGCTGCATGGCCCTGGACACTCTGGGGCTGGTCAAGGATCTGGAGGAGGACCTGGGCGTCCCGGTGGTCACCAGCCATCAGGCTACACTGTGGGCCGCCCTGCGCCGCTGCGGCGTGCGGACAAAGCAGCCGGAACTGGGAACCTTGTTCACCCTGTAAGCATCTATGCTGCACAGAAGCAT
>ERZ825896.1149-NODE-1149-length-31155-cov-5.286688_pt1 | contig 31155 bp, 28 predicted proteins | sample MGYA00519858_ERZ825896 | MGnify/ENA primary metagenome ERZ825896 (study PRJEB31778, sample SAMEA3449214) | human gut metagenome | biome: human gut; feature: human-associated habitat; material: faeces | place: United Kingdom | collected 2010/2012 ...
CCTTTTTGGTGATAAGCGCGATGCAGTAAATGAGCAAATCCCAAATTATGCGCAAATTCCGATAACGGGCGCGCCGTGCGCGCCCCTACAACGCTGCGGAAAAAGCAACCGCACATTGCATCGCCACCCCGTAGGGGCGCGCATTGCGCGCCCGCGTTTTGTGCAAAAAATTTTAATCATTGCGGGATGAATAAAAAACTTTGAAGCATGCTTTCCCCCAAACCCGTGTATATATGGAGCATGAGGACAAGGGGAGGGGATGCGCGTGAAACGAGTTTTGGCGGCGCTTTTGCTGCTCTGCGCCGTGACGATGAGCGCGGACGCGGCGGCACAGACGCAGATGAATGTGTATTTTGCGGCGAACGCCATGGACGAGGAGACCGCCGGAGCACTGATGGAGCTGACGCGGCAGGCGTTTCCGCAGGCGCAGTGGCGGGCGATTGGGCCGACGGGGGAGCGCGACCTGCGCGCGCTGATCCTCGGGGACGACATGCCGGATCTCATCGTCTGCGCGCCGTCCGAGGCGAGCCTGTGGGTGAGCGACGGGCTGTTTATCGCGCTGGACGGCTGCCTGACGGATGCGCCGCGCATCAGCGAACCCGTGCTGGACGCCTGCGTGCAGGATGAAACGCTGTTCATGCTGCCGCTGACGGCAAAGCACCGGCAGATGGCGGTCAACCGGCGGCTGCTGGAAAAGCGGAGAATGGGCTACATGGCCAACACGATCGAGCACCCGATCTGGTACCCGATGGAGTTCGATCAGCTCTTGGAGGAATTCGCGCTGGCGGATCATCCGGCGCTGGAGATCTGGCCGGCCGAGCCGGAAACCTGCGGCGCGCTGGAGGCGCTGCTGCAAGCGCTCTACGGCGGGGCGTGGCTGACCGAAGGGGGAGAAACCGGACAGGCGGATCACATCAACGTGCAGGCGTCGCTGGAATGGCTGCGCGACCGGGTGCGGGGCGGCCTGATTGCGCGGGTCGGGAGCAGGGAGGAAGCGCTGACGCATTTTTTGAACGGGGAAACTGCCCTGTTCATGGATTGGCGGACGGGCGACGAGCGGCGCTGCGCCCGCGAATTGGAGAAAAACGGCGTTGAGCTGCTCACCATGCCGTATCCGTCCTCGACGGGCTTTGTGATTCGCTCGTTTGAGCTGACGGGCGTTTGCGTCGCCGCCGGAGCCAACAGCGCGCTGGCCATGCGCGCGGCGGCGCTTTGGCACGAGGACGCGCAGGCGCAGCGCGCACTCGGCGAACGAGGCATCTGGAAGGACGACGCGGTGTGGCTGCCCGAAATCGACGCGACGCAGAAGGGACTGACCCTGCGGCGGCTGATGTGCGAGGCCATCGAATCCGCGCTGAGCGGCGAAAGCGCGCCCAAGGACGCGCTCAGGCTCGTTCAGACGACGCTGGACGCGATGTGACGCGCCAAAAATCAGATTTTCCGGCGCAAAAGCAAAATTTCTCTTGCAAAACGGGGATGAGCCGTGTTATAATCTCCTTTGTATGAACGGGCGCTCCGCTGCGAACAAAGTCGCGTTACGCATGAACGCCTGACGAAAGGAGAAACTGACCGATGAGCGAAATCATCCGTGCAATTGAGAGCGAGCAGCTCAAGAAAGACCTTCCCAAGTTCAACGTGGGCGATACCCTGCGTGTCATGGTTAAGGTTGTTGAGGGCGATCGCGAGCGCCTGCAGGCCTTCGAGGGCATCTGCATCGCGAAGCGCAACGGCAGCATCCGTGAGACCTTCACCCTCCGCCGTGTTTCCTACGGCATTGGCGTGGAGCGTACCTTCCCGCTGCATTCCCCGCGTCTTGATAAGATTACGGTGCTCCGTCGCGGCAAAGTCCGTCGTGCGAAGCTGTACTATCTGCGTAATCTGTCCGGCAAGGCCGCCAAGATTAAGGAGAAGTAATTGTGCTGTTAAGACCGCCGGGCGTTGCGTCCGACGGTCTTTTTCTATTCTATATACGCGCCAAAAAACATCGAACAGGCGCGAAGCGAAGAAAGGGTGCAGGGAACGGGTTCCCTGCCGGGGTATGGGGCGGCGCCCCATGAAGGAGGACGCAATGAACGAAGATGTGATGCTCCGCGCTGACGAGAAGAAGATCAACTGGTATCCCGGCCACATGGCCAGAGCCAAGCGCGCGCTGGCCGATCAGCTCAGCCGCGTCGATGTGGTCGTGGAGCTTTGCGACGCGCGGATTCCCCGCGCCAGCCGAAACCCGGATCTGGCCGATATGATGAAAAACAAGCGCCATCTGCTCGTGCTCGGCAAGGCCGATTTGGCCGATGAACGCGAAACCCGCGCGTGGCTGGGGTATTTCCGCGCGCAGGGGATCGACTGCATGAGCTTTGACAGCATTCGCGGCAAGGCAAAGGATATCATCGCGCGCATTGAAAAGGCCAGCGCCGACGCGGTGGCTAAAATGGCCGCGAAGGGCGTTAAGAAGACCGTGCGGGTGATGATCGTCGGCGTGCCGAACGTCGGCAAATCCACGTTCACCAACCGGATCAACGGCGCATCCATCGCCCGAACGGGCGACCGCCCCGGCGTGACCCGCAGCAACCAGTGGGTGCGCATCACGCCGTACCTCGAGCTGCTGGATACGCCCGGCCTGCTCTGGCCGAACCTCAGCGACCAGCAGGACGCGCGCGCGCTGGCGTTCGTCGGCACGATCAACGACAACATCATGGATCAGCAGATGCTGGCGATCCGCCTGATGGAGCGGCTGATGGAGGATCACGCCGACGCGCTGACGACCCGCTTCAAGCTCAAAAACAACGCCCTGCGCGGCGTGCCGCTGCTCGAGGAGGCCTGCCGCTGCCGCGGGTGGCTGCTCCCCGGCGGCGTATGCGACACGGATCGCGGCGCGGCGGTCATTCTGGATGAATTCCGCGCGGGCAAGCTGGGGCGCATCACGCTGCAAAAAGCGCCGGTAAAGCCGCCCAAAGAAACGACTCCGGAGCGCGAAGCGAAGAAAGAGGAACAGTCAAGCTAAAACGAACATTTTAAGCATAAAATTATAATTGAGCAATAAGCAAATTCTGTACAAACCGCGGGCGCGCAATGCGCGCCCCTACGGGTACGCGGTTGCTTTTTTGTAACGTTGTAGGGGCGCGCATCGCGCGCCCGTTATCGGAATTTGTGCAAAAGGTTGGTTCAAATATGACAGTCTCAGGTTTGGGCGGAGGCCCAAGGGAGCGTATAGCATGAAAAAAGACTGGAACGCCCGTTTGGAAGAAATCACGCAGACGGACAAGGCCATTTGGGCGACGGGGCGCGCCTTTGCCGGCATAGACGAGGCGGGGCGCGGCCCGCTCTGCGGCCCGGTGGCGGCGGCCTGCGTCGTGATGCCGCCCGAGCCGCTGCTGCTGTATGTGGACGACAGCAAGAAGCTGACGGAAAAGCGCCGCGAGGAGCTCTATGATAAAATCATGCAGACGGCGGTGTATGCGAAGGTGATTCTCGCCTCGCCGGAGGAGATCGACCGGGTGAACATCCTGAACGCGACGAAGAACGCGATGGCGATGGCGGCGAAGGACGCGCCCTGCGATTTGTTTCTGGTGGACGCGATCACCAGGCTGGATGTGCCGGGCGAGGTGCGCGGGCTGGTGCACGGCGACGCGCTCTGCTACTCGATTGCGGCGGCTTCCATTTTGGCAAAGGTGACGCGAGACCGCATCATGCGCGAGCTGGACGCGCGGTATCCGCAGTATGGGCTGGCCAAAAACAAGGGCTACGGCACGGCGGAGCACATCGCCGCGCTCAGGCAGTACGGCCCGACGCCGATTCACCGCCGCTCGTTCATCGGGCATTTTGTCGAGGTGTAAGATGGATTCGGACGGATTGGGAACGCTGGGCGAGGTTCGCGCCGAGCAATATCTCGTGGAGCAGGGCTGCCGGATTTTGGCGCGCAACGCGGCGTTCCCCGGCGCGGAAATCGACCTGATTGCGCAGGATGGGCGGGTGATCGTCTTTGTCGAGGTCAAGACGCGGACGAGCGGCGCATCCTACGGGCGCGAGGCCGTGACACCGGCCAAACAAAAGAGAATATGCAGGGGCGCGCTGCGCTACATGGTTCAAAATGGGCTGACGGAGCGGCAGGCTCGCTTTGACGTCATCGAAATCCGGGGCGCAAGGCTGACGCATATCAAGGACGCGTTCCCCTATCAGGGGCCTATGTTTTGATTTTTCCCGGAGGATTGAAATGAAAAAACGTCAGAAAATCTGGATCGTCGTTTTGCTTACGCTGCTCGCCGCGGCGGCGGTTTTCTTTGCGCTGCTTGGTTCAGACGGGAAGGACGACGCGCCGCAGACGGGCAACCTGATTGTCAACGGCGATTTTGCTTTGACGACGGACGGCGAGCCCGACGGCTGGCAGACCGGCGCGTGGGTGACGAGCGCGGGCGCTTCGTATCTGGAGGCGGTGACGCTGGAGGACGGCACGACCGCCGCGCTGGTGGAAAACGCCGCGGCCAACGACGCGCGCTTTGAACAGACGATTGCCGTTCGCGAGAACGCGACATACAGGCTGACCGCGCGGGTGATGGCGGAGGGCTGCGGCGAGGGGACGAAGGGCGCGAATGTGTCCTTCTCCGGCGTTTACGGCACGAGCCGCGACCTGCACGACACAAACGGCCAGTGGGAGACGCTGACCCTGTATGGCCGAACCGGCAAAGGGCAGAAGGAAATCACGGTCATGGCGCGGCTGGGCGGCTACGGCGCGGAGAACACCGGCAAGGCGTGGTTCACGGACGTGAGCCTTGAACAGGTGGAAACCGTGCCCGTCGGCGAGACGGTGCTCGATCTGGCCACGCCCGCGCCGAGCAAAAAAACCGACACGGGCGCACCCAAGACGGCGAAGGAGAGGAGCATCCCGCTGCTGATCGGCGCGGCCTGCGTCTACATGGCGTTGGCGGCGCTGCTGGTGCGCGGCCTGACGGGGAAGAAGCTGAACGCGCGCGCGGGGCTGGCGGTTTCGCTGCTGGCGGCGCTGGTCATCCGCGTGCTGCTGGCGTTCACCGTCGAGGGCTACGGCGTGGATATGGGCTGTTTTGGCGCGTGGGCGGGCAAGATGGCCGACGGCGGCCCGGCGAATTTCTATGAGGCCGGCTATTTCTGCGATTATCCGCCCGCGTATATGCTGGTGCTGTGGCTGCTCGGCCTGCTGGGCAGGGCGCTGGGGCTTGGCACGGGGAGCATGGCGTTTCAGGGGCTGATGAAGCTCGTGCCGATTGCCTGCGATCTCGCGCTGGCGGCGGTCTGCTTCAAATGGGCCGAAAAAAAGCTGGGCGAAGGCGCGGCGCTGGCCGTGGCCGCGCTGCTGGCGCTGAACCCGGCGTTCATCGTGACCTCGAGCTGCTGGGGGCAGATTGACTCCGTGCTGGCGCTGCTGCTGGTGCTGATGCTGCTGTATGCGCGCGCGGGGCGGTGGGCAATCGCCATCCCGCTCTTCGCGCTGGCCGTGCTGGCCAAGCCGCAGGCGGGGCTGCTCGCGCCGCTGGGCGTGGCGGCGCTGATGAAAGAGGCGCGTCTGGGCGAGCGCCGCGGAAAATCTGTCGGCCTCGGCCTGCTGGGCGGCGTGGCGGCGACGCTTATCGTCGTGCTGCCCTTTGCGTGGGGCGAAAACATCTTCACATGGCTGGTGGATAAATACGCGGCGACGCTCTCCGGCTATCCGCACGCGACGCTCTCGACGGGCAACCTGATGTTCCTGCTGGGCGGCAACTGGGTGGATGAATCGACCGCGCTCATCGGCTCGATCACCTACGGGCAGATCGGCCTTGTGCTGATGGCGCTCTCCTTCGCGGCGGGCGTGGCGGTCTACGCCGTGGGCAGGGGCAGGAGCCGCCTGTTCCTCTCCGCCGCGCTGACGATGCAGCTGGTCTTTGCGCTGGGCACGAAGATGCACGAGCGCTATATCCTGCCCGCGCTGGCGCTGCTCTTTTTCGCGTTTGTGGAGACGGGGGATATCCGGCTGCTGATCTCCGCCGTGCTGGCCTCGGCGGCCTCGGCGGTGAACATCGGCGTGGTGCTGGCGTTTGATTATCTGATTGCGCCGAACACGGGGCTGGGGTATGCGCTGGGCGCGGTGCAGCTCGCCGCCGCGGCGCTGACGGCGTATACGGCGGTTCGCCTTCTCATGGGGGCGCGGCCGGTGACCCTGCCGGAGCGCAGAGTCGAGCCGGAAAAGACGGCGGACGCGGATGACGGAGCGCCGACCTGCGCGGCCGAAAAGCGCGAGCGCGACGAGCTGCTGCATCCGCAGGATTACCGCATGCATCTGCGCGGGCGCGACTTTGCCATCATGGGCGCGCTGACGCTGGCATACAGCGTGGCGGCGCTTTGGCATCTGGGTGCGACGAAAGCGCCGCAGACAGGCTATGTCTCCACGGCGGCGGGCGAAACGGTGGTGCTCGACCTCGGCGAAAATCAGGAGGATTTCCACCTGTATTATTACGGGGGGATTTCCGATACGCAGTTCACCGTCGCGACATCCGTGGACGGAGAAAGCTACGGCGCGGAAACCGGCGCGTTCTTCGACCGGGGCGAGTGCTTCAAGTGGCTGGCGCTTCGCGAGCCGACCTATGACGCGGACGGCGTGGTGGCGGGCGCTTCCGGCGGAATGATTGCGCTCAACGGGCGCTATGTCCGCCTGACGTTTGACGGCGCGGGCTCGGCGCTCTGGGAGGTTGCGGCGGTCGATGGAAACGGGCGGGTGATCCCCGTGCAGGCCATCGCGGCGAGCGGTGCGGTCGAAGGGCGCGCGGCCGACCCGAATGTGCTGATTGACGAACAGGACACCGTGCCGGAGAAGCCGACCTACGAAAACAGCATGTACTTCGACGAAATCTATCACGCGCGCACGGGCTACGAGCACGCGCACAGCCTGTATACCTACGAGACGACGCACCCGCCGCTGGGCAAGGTGTTTATGAGCTGGTGCATCGACCTGATGGGCATGACGCCGTTCGCGTGGCGCTTTGCGGGCACGCTGACGGGCATCCTGATGATTCCGGCGATCTACCTGCTGGCGATGCAGCTCATCAAGCGGACGCGGTGGGCGGTGCTCAGCGCGCTGCTGCTGACGGCGGACTGCATGCACTTCACGCAGACGCGCATCGCGACGATTGATTCCTTCCCGGTGCTGTTTATGATGGTGATGTTCCTGTTCATGGCGCGCTGGATGCAGATGAGCTTCTATCACCAGAAATTGTGGAGGACGCTCGTGCCGCTGTTCGCTTCCGGCGTGTTCATGGGGCTGGCGATTGCCAGCAAGTGGATCGGCTGTTACAGCGCGGTCGGGCTGGCGGTACTGTTCTTCTCGCGGTTCATTGCGCTCTATAAACAGAGCGTCTACGCCGAGCGCCATCGGGACGAAGACCCGGCGTTCGCGCGCGCGGCGGACGGCTTTGCAAAAAAGGGCGCGGCGACGCTCGCGGCCTGCGTGGTGTTTTTCGTGATCGTGCCGATTGTGATTTACTGCCTGAGCTATATTCCGTATCTGAGCGCTTACGGCGAGGTGAAGCTGAACCTCAAGACGCTTGAGCGCATCTGGAACGCGCAGGTGACGATGTTCGAATACCACAAGAACCTCGTCGCGACGCATTATTTCTCCTCGCCGTGGTATGAATGGCCGCTGATCGTCAAGCCGATGTGGTATTACAGCGCGGCGTTCCCGGCGATGGGCAAGGCGAGCACGATCATGGCGTTCGGCAATCCGGCCGTGTGGTGGACGGGGCTTGTCGCCATCCTCTTCGTGCTGGGGTACAGCGTCTATCGCAACGCGCTGCCGATGCTGCGCGTCACGCGCGGGCGCGACGACGAATACGACCGCGCGCTGCCGATCATCGCGGTGGGCTTCCTGTCGGCGTATCTGCCGTGGGTGCTGGTCAGCCGACTGACGTTCATCTATCACTACTTTGCCAGTGTGCCGTTCATCATCCTGGCGACGGCGCAGGGGCTGCGCTATCTGGAGCGCCGAAACAGGGCGCTCAGCTATGCGCTGACGGCCGTGCTCGTCGTGGCCGCCGTGGCGCTGTTTATCGCGTTTTATCCCTATGCGTCGGGGCTGGAGGTCTCCCGCGAGTGGCTGGCGCGGATGAACTGGTTTAAAAACTGGATGTGGTATTGACCGCGTTTGGGTCGCGGCAGGGCGCTCCCCCTTTGAAGAAGAGAGAGAAGGAAGGCGGGAAAGAGATGCAGAATCTCCACGCGCACAGCGTCTTTTGCGACGGGAAAAACACGCCGGAGGAGATGATCCGCGCCTGTCTGGCGGCGGGCATGGATTCGGCGGGAATCAGCATCCACAGCCCGCTTCCGTTTGCGAACGGCTGGGCAGCGAAGGCGGAGAACGTCGCGCCGTTTTTGGCTGAAATGCGGCGGCTCAAGGCGGCGTATGCCGGGCGGATTGCCGTGTATGCTGGCGTGGAATGGGACGTGCTCAGCGACGAAAAATGGCTCGAACCGTTTGACTATGTCCTCGGCTCGGCGCACTTTCTGCCCGTCGGCGGCGATCCGGCGGCCTATCCCACCGTGGACGACAGCCCGGAGACGACGCGCCGCTTTTTGGCGGAGGCTTTTGACGGCGACAGCGACGCGGCGGCGGAATGTTACTTTGCCCAGCTCAGGCGCGTTGCCGATACGCCCCGCGCGCAGGTGGTCGGCCACTTCGACCTGCTGACCAAGTTCGACGAGAAGGAACGCTTCTTTGACGAAACCAGCCCGCGCTATCGAGCCGCCGCGCTGAACGCGATGGATGCGCTTGTTTCGGCGGGCAAGGTCTTTGAGGTCAACACCGGAGCCATCAGCCGCGGCTGGCGGACGACGCCATACCCCTTCCCGATGGATATTGGAGCAGCTCAGACGGCGAAACGCCCGCGTGACGATCTCCTCCGATTCGCACCACGCGGCGACCGTGGATTGCGCGTTCGACGACGCGCAAAGGCTGCTTGAGGCCTGCGGGTTTGAGGAAATTTGGGCGTTTGACGGAAGGGCGTTTGTGAAGCGGCGCATAAAAGAATAGGCGCAAAAAATAATCACGCACCCCCGCAGAAACGGAAAAAACCGGCTGCGGGGGTGCGTGTGTTTATGCGATTGTTACAGCGCCCTCAGCGCGACGCCCTTTGCTTCCAGCGCGGCGCGAATCCTTCGGACGAAGAGCAGCGCCTTTTCGCCGTCGCCATGGACGCAGATGGAATCCGCGCGGAGGGGGATATCCGTGCCGTCAATGGCGGTGACGACGCCTTCGGTGACCATGCGCACGACGCGCTCGATGGCCAGCGTCTCATCGGTAATCATCGCGCCGGGCTGGGTGCGGGGGACGAGCGTGCCGTCGGGTTGATAGCCGCGGTCGGCAAAGACCTCGCTGGCGGCGCGCAGACCGGCCTTTTCTGCGGCGAGCAGCATTTCGCTTCCGCTGAGCGCCAGAAGGATGAGGCGGTCATCCACCTCGCAGATGCCCTCGACGACGGCGCGCGCCAGCTTTTCATCCTTCGCCGCCATGTTGTAGAGCGCGCCGTGCGGCTTGACGTGGCGAAGCGGCACACCGGCGGCGCGGCAGAAGGCGGCCAGCGCGCCGAGCTGATACTGGATATAGGCCTTCGCCTCGGCCGGGGAAACGTTCATGCTGCGGCGGCCAAAGCCCATCAAATCGGGGAAGCCGGGGTGCGCGCCGACATGCACGCCCGCCTCGCGGCAGCGCGCGGCGGTCTTCGCCATCACGAGCGGATCGCCCGCGTGATAGCCGCAGGCGACGTTTGCGGAGGTAATCAGCGGGATCACGGCTTCGTCCATCCCGATGGTATACGCGCCGAAGCTCTCGCCAAGGTCGCAGTTTAAATCGACAGAAATCATGGGGATTCCTCCTTACAGCTTCAAGACGGCGTTTTTGATGTCCGTGATGAACATGTGTCCCGGCGCGTGGGTGATGACGAACGGCGGTTTGGAGTGCATGACGACGGCCTGCGGGGTTACGCCGCAGGGCCAGAAGACCGGCACCTCGCCCTCGCGGATGGTCACCGCGTCGCCGTAATCCGGATGCGCAAGATCGCGAATACCGATAGCCTCCGGAAAACCGATTTGAACCGGCATGCCGTGGACGCGCGGCATCTGCGCCGTGATGGCGACGGCGGCGGGCACGAGCGCATGCGGAATCGGGCGCATGCTGACGACCATGTTGCCGGAGAACACGCCTGCGGGCGCGCAGGGGATGTTCGTGTTATACATCGGCACATTCACGCCCTCCTCGATCTGGCGGACGGGAATGCCCGCTTCGAGCAGCGCGCTCTCAAACGAAAAGCTGCACCCGATCAGGAAGCTGACGAGCTGACGGCTCGGATCGTCAAAAAACCGCGATACGTCGGTATACTCGCCCGTCATCACGCCGTCTTCGTAGACGCGGTATTTCGGAATATCGCGCGCAATGTCGCTGCCTTCGCCGAAGACGGGGAAGGTGCGGCTGCCCGCGTCTGCCACCTCGAGCAGCGGGCAGGATTTCGGGTTGCGCTGGCAGAACAGCAGAAAATCCCACGCCAGTTCCTTGGGGAGAACGACGAGGTTGCCCTGCGCGTAGCCGTCGCACATGCCCGTGGTCGGCGCGGTGATCTGCCCCGCCCGGATGAGGGCGCGCACGTCCTTCGGGCGGGCGGATGCGTAATCAGTCATGGTCGATCGCCTCCTTGAGATACGTCCATTTTTCTTTTTCCTTCCGGCAGGCCTCCGCGCCCTCTTCCACGCTCACGACGCGGAAGCCGACGAGCTGGCCGGGGCGAACCTGCGCCAGCGCCGGGATGTCGCAGGGGATCACCGTCGCGATTTTGGCATAGCCGCCGGTGCTCTGGTGGTCGGCGAGCATCACAATCGGCTGGCCGTTTGCGGAAACCTGAACCGAACCCTCGACAATGCCGTCCGAGAGGATGTCCACGCCCGCCTTGGCCTCAATCGGCGCGCCGCTGAGCTTGGCGGCCATGCGGTTGGAATCCTGCGTGACGGTGTAGAGCGCGGATTTGAAATCAAAAAGACCCTTTTCGGTGAAGGCGTCGTCCTGCGGGCCGAGCACGACGCGAAGCAGCGGGAATTTCTGCGCGCCGATGAAGCCGTGCGGGCTCAGCGTGGCCAGCGCCCAATCTTCCAGCACGACGGCTTCCAGACGCTTTTTCAGCGGCTTATACCGCTCCTGCGGCAGTTCAAACGCGCGCAGAACGGGCAGAACGTCGCCCGCCTTGAGCGCGCGGCCGCTCAGCCCGCCGATATGGCATTTGAGATCGGTCGAGCGGCTGCCGAGGACAGGGCGGATGTCAAACCCGCCGAACACGGCCAGATAGCCGCGCAGCCCGGAAGAGAGCATGCCGATTTCCAGCGTGTCGCCGGGGGCGAGCAGCAGCGGCTCGAACATGGGAACGCGCTTCCCGTTGACGGTCGGCAAAACCGTGCCGCCGGTCAGTGCGACGAGCGTATAATCCGCCGCGCGGACGGTCGGCCCGCAAAGCGTATACTCAAGCCCCGCGACATGCGGACAGCCGCCGTTGCCGCAGAGCAGATTTGCCAGCGCCAACGCATATTTATCGCATGCGCCGCACTCGGGATAGCCCTCCGCCTGATGGCCGTGGCGGCCAAAGTCCTGAACGGTGGTCAGCGGCCCGGGCGAAACGATGTTAAGCGCCATGGCGTTTCGCCTCCTCGCGTTTCTGGATGCGTTCAAACTCGCCTTCGTCGATGGGGACGAAGCGGATACGGTCGCCCGCCGCATAGGGCAGCGGCTCGCCGGGGGCGAAGAGCGTCAGCGGGGTTCGGCCGATGAGCTGCCAGCCGCCGGGGGATTCCATCGGATAAACGCCGGTCTGCTTGCCGCCGATGCCCACGCTGCCCGCCGGGATGCGCGTGCGCGGGGTGGAAAGGCGCGGGGTATGCAGCCGCTCGTCCAGCCCGCCCAGATACGGAAAGCCCGGAAGAAAGCCGAGCATATAGATGCGATAGGGCTGGCCGCTGTGCAGGGCGACGACCTCCCGCTCGGTCATGCCCGCGTGCCGGGCGACGAAGGGCAGATCCTCGCCGTAAGCCCCGCCGTAGCAGACGGGGATTTCGACGATTTTACCCTCCGTTACGGTCGAGGCGGAAATCTGCCGCTCCAGCGCGCGCAGCGTGCCGCAGAGCGCGTCGTAATCGGTCAGAAACGGATCGTATTTGACGAGCAGCGAGGCGTAGGCGGGGACGGTTTCTTCCAGACCGCAGATGTGCGCGTGCTCAACCGCTTCCCTGAGCGCGGCAACCTGAGCGCCGGTTTCCGAACGGATGGCGTTGCCGAGCACGGCCAGAACGCCGCCGACGCCGACGGGGCGCAGTTCCATCATATCACATCCTTACTCAAAAAAGTGCTTGGCCAAAACCGGCCCGAACCAGCGGTCGGAATTGTGCGAATAGCGGAGCGCGTAATCGGTGCACTGGCGCATCAGGCTGAGGATGGAGACGTTCATCTTCAGGTTGAAGCCGTCGATGCCGGGCAGCAGCGAGCCGGTCATGTCGATCATGCCGCTGCGGGCGGCGGTGCGCATGACCTCGGCCTCCATCTCCTCGGTGTGCAGAATGTCGATGTTGCGCAGCAGGTACGCCAGCGCGGCCATCAGGCCGTAGCAGCCCCAGTCGGAGCAGGTCGCGGTGATGATGCTGTCCGCCGTGGATGCGGCCAGAATACCGCCCTTGCAGCCGCAGCTGCACTCGCCGTGCGCGGTGAAGGGCACGAAGGAGCGGATGTGATCGGCGATTTTGCCCATGCCGATTTCGTTGCCGAGGTCGCCGATGGCCACGCTCGGCACGCCCAGCGCGCGCAGTTTCTCCCAGAGCACGACGCTCTTGGCTTCCAGCGCGGAGACGTCCAGTCCGCCCGCGTTGTGGTAAACGCCGACGTCGTTTGCCCCCGGCGCTTCGATGGAGATGACGGCGGCGGGCATGCCCTGCGCGAGCAGCGCGTCGGCCTCGTCCCCGGCGCGGCTGACGTCCTTGGTGAAGCGCTGAACGCCCATGCTCATGGGCAGCTCGAGCACGTCGGCGATATCCTCATAGATGTGCAGCCCGACGATGGCGGCACAGTTCTTGACGGCCTGCACGCTGTCTTCCGGGCAGACGATGATCGGCTTTGCGCCGAAGGCCAGCACGAGCGCGCGGGCGAGCAGCATGGAGGAAACCATGCCGTCCATCTCCGGCACCTTATGCGGCAGGAGCACAAAGCCCGTCAGGATATAGACCAGATCGCCGGGCTTAACCGCGTCTACGAGCGTCTGCGCGGCGTGCATGGTCAGCGGTTCGCCCGTCGCTTTGCGGCTCCCGGCGTAGAGGATGCGGCAGACGCCGTAGCCCCGCGGATCAAGATTCATCAGGGCGTCGAGGTTTTCCCCCACATTTCGTTTTTCCAGTTCATCGCGGTTCATTGCGGCGCCTCCTTGTTGTGTTATGCAAAGATGAACACATTATACATGCATGAAATGGAAAAATCAAGAAGGTAAGCGCTCAAAATTGAATTTTACAAAATCGAATATGTCAAAAATGAAAACAAAGAACAGTAAATGAGCAAATTCGAAATTTTGCGCAAATTCCGATAACGGGCGCGCCTGCCTGACTCCTTCAGTCACGGCTGCGCCGTGCCAGACCTTCGGCGTTCCGCTCGCCTGCCTCCCGCACCGCGGGCGGCAAGCTCCACGCCCTCGAAGAGGGAGCCTTTTTTTGGGGGTTTTTCGGTCTAGGCAATAAATCAAATGGATTTCTCTAAGGTTTCGGCGGTGAAGAGACAATACCTCCCTCTTAGAGGGACGTTTGAAATCAGCGCTGCCTGTGGCAGAATCAGCCGATGAAAACGCCGAAGGTTGGCTGCCGAAAGGCAGACGGAAGGAGAAAAAACGCGCCGCCCGGAAATAAGGCGGCGCGCGATTGGATAGAATGAAGCGGGGGTGAAAATATGCTGCTTGCTTTTGTCCTCTGTCTGGGATTTGCCGCAATCGTCCTTCTGGCCGTTGCGCTGTGCCGCATCTCCGCGCATGCGGAGGAGATGGAGCGCCGCTGCTGGGAGGAGAAGGATCAGACGAGCTGATATTCGCCGTCGGCCGAGGTGATGATGTTCGTCTTGTAGAACTGGCGGAGCGCGCGGATCATGTAATCCACATCGGCGCAGCCCGCCGTCTCATAGCTGGCGTGCATCGCAAGCTGAGCCAGGCCGATATCCACGGTGTTCATGGATACGTGCGCGTTGGAGAGGTTGCCGAGCGTCGAGCCGCCGGGGATATCCGAGCGGTTGGCGAAGTGCTGAACCGGCACGCCCGCCTTGGCGCAGATTTCCGAGAAAATCGCGTCGGAAACCGCGTCGGTGGTGTATTTCTGGTTGGCGTTGTGCTTGATGACCACGCCGCCGTTCATAACCGTGCGGTTCAGGTCGTCGTATTTCTCCGGGTGGTTGGGGTGGACGGCGTGCGCGTTATCCGCCGAAACCATGAAGCTGGCGGCCAGCGCCGCGCGAATCTGCGCATCCGACAGGCCGAGGGCGCAGAGCGCGCGCGTCAGCACGTCGCCCAGCAGCGTGGAATCCGCGCCCTGCTTGGAGAGACTGCCGACCTCCTCGTTGTCAAACACCGCGCAGACATTCACATGGCCGGCCGCCGGGGCGGCGATGAACGCGGCGAGGGAGGTATACGCGCACTCCAGATCGTCGATGCGCGGGCAGGAGAAGAATTCCTCGTTCGCGCCCCAGACGCTCGCAGGGGTGCGGTTGTAGAGGAACAGGTCGCAGGCCACGACGTCCTCTTCCTTTGCGCCGGCCTTCGCGGCGATTTCGGCGGCCAGCGCGCCCTTCGCGTCCTTGCCGCCGAAGAGCGGGAGCATGTCCGTCTGCGGGTTGTAGCTGTAGCCGCTGTTGATGTCGCGGTTGAAGTGGATCGGCATGTTCGGAATCAGCGCCGCATCGCGGTCGAGGTCGATCAGCCGGGTGACCAGCCTGCCGTCCTCCCGCACGAGCGTGCGCCCGGCGATGGAGAGCGGCCGGTCAAACCACGTGGACATAATCATCCCGCCGTAGGGCTCCACATCCAGCCGGATGTACGCGCCCGCCGCCTCGCCCTCGGCATGCGCCTTGAGCTTGAAGGTCGGGGAATCGCCGTGGCTGGCGACGATCTGGCAGTGGGTGAAGCCGTTTTCCGGCACGGCGAAGGCGACGAGCGCCGAGCGGTTGCGCGTGACATAATAGCGCCCGCCGGGGAGAATCTCCCAAGCCTCGTGCTCGCTCAAACGGGTGAAGCCCGCCGCGTCCAGCATGTCGCAGGCCTGCTGCGTCGCCTGAAACACCGTCGGGGAATGGGCGACGTAATCAAGAAAGGAAGCGACTTCCTGCTTCATGGCTATCACTCCTCGGACAGGCGCGCGACCATCGCGGCCATCGCGTCTACACTGTTGAAGTTCTCCGGAATGATCTCGGTCGCCGGGATGGAGATGTCAAACTCGTCGTTCAGCGCGCCGATGAGCTGGATGATATCCAGCGAGGAGAGGATGCCGTCGTCGATCAGGGTTTCGCAGGTGTCAAAGTCAACGTCCTCGCCGATGTCTTCGAGGATTTCAAGAATGGTGTCACGCATAATTGTATTCTCCTTTTTATTGAATTCCTTTAGTCGTTTTGCGCTCGACTCCTTCAGTCGCTTCGCGCTGACTCCCTCAGTCGCTTCGCGCTGACTCCCTCAGTCGCTTCGCGCCAGCTCCCTCAAGGAGGGAGCTCTTGGTTGCTGTCCAATAATTGAGTAGCGCTTATTTGTTGTCGATGATAAAACCGATAGGGGAAATCCAAGAACCTCAGGTTCTTGGTGGGGTTTGGGGCAAAGCCCCAAAAAACGTCACTCGTGGTTCAGCGTCCAGCTATGCACGACGTCGCGCGCCAGCCGGTCGCCGGTTTCGCCGCGCAGAACGATGCGCGGCATGTCGCGGCTCAGGAAGAGCGCCGGCCCCTCCGTCACCGAATACGCGCCGATGTTCATAAACGCCAGCACGTCGCCCTGTTCGAGGGGATGCAGCTCCGCCTTGCGGACGAGCACATCCGCCGTCGTGCACAGGCTGCCGCACAGCGCCCACGGCTGCATATCGCCTTCGCGCGCGGGCGACTGCTCGATGATCGGCACGCGCATGCCCATGTTGCCGCCGAGATAGTTGACGTGGTGAATACCGCCGTCCACAATGGCGTAGGCCGTGCCGCCGTTCACCTTGGTATCGACCACGCGGGTCAGGTACGCGCCGCATTCGGAGGCGAAGAAGCGCCCCATTTCAATCGTCAGTTCGCAATGCGCGGCCAGCGCGGCCAGATCGGGCGCCAATTCGCGAATCGGCGCGAGCGTGTCGCTGTGATCCTCGTGGTTGAAATACGGGAAATACAGGCCGGGGCCGTATTCCACGCGGACGGTTTCCATGCCGTATTCCGCTTTCAGCCGGTCGGCCAGCGCGCAGAGCATGGCAAGCTCCTTGCGCTGCCCATCCAGCTTCTTGCGCTGGGTGCCGGAAAAATAGTGAACGCCCTCGATGCGAATACCGGGGGTAGCGGCGCGACGGTCGAGCGCGGCGAAGAAATCCCGCTCGTCCATGCCGAACTGAGAACCCGCCGTCAGCCGCAGCAGCACGGGGTAAACCCTGCCGCGCGAGCGCGCGGCCTCGTCGATCAGGCGAACGTGCAGCGGGGATTCGCAGGTGAAGCGCGTCACGCCCAAATCCATGGCGCGTTCCACGTCCGCCTTCGTCTTGTTCACGCCGGAAAAGAGCACCATGTCGGGGGAAACGCCCTGCTGACGGCAGATTTCCAGCTCGCCGGGGCTGCATACCTCGAGCGTGCCGACCAGACGGCGCATCGCCGGAATGAGAAACGGATTCGCCTTGATGGAATAGCAGAGGCGGATCTCTTCGGGCACGATGGCGCGCACGGCTTTCATGCGGCGCGTGAGCTGCACCTCGTCAAAGACGAAGCACGGCGTGCCGAAGCGCTCTGCGACGGAAAAGAGGTTATCCATGTCGAGCCTCCTTTTTGGCGGCCTTTGCGGCGGCGTACCGCTCCAGCAGCGCGGCGCGGTCGATCTTGCCGTTTTTGTTGAGCGGCATCGCGTCCACCTGCATGAAGAGGTTGGGGATCATGTAGCCCGGCAGAATCTCGCGCAGCGCGCCGGTGATGGCGGCCTTGTCCGCCTCGCCGGTGTAGAAGGCGAGAATCTTGCCCTTGTCCGCCAGATAGGCGCACAGCGCGCGCTCCACGCCGGGCACGGCGGTCATCTGCACCTCGATTTCGCTCAGCTCGATGCGGTGCCCCATGTGCTTGATCTGGAAATCCTTTCGGGAGACATAGACCATTTCGCCGCGCTCGTTGACCCGCACGAGGTCGCCGGTGCGATAGATCGGCTCGATGTAGGCATGGTTGAGCGGGTTTTGGGTGAAGCTGGCGGCGGTGCGCTCCGCGTCTTTATAGTAGCCCAGCGCGACGGAGGTGCCGCTGACGCAGAGCTCGCCGATTTCGCCGGGCTTGACGGCCTCGCCGCCGTCCGGCGTGAGCAGCAGGATGCGCTCGTTTTTGAACGGCACGCCGATGGGGAGCGATTCGTTTTCGGCAAACTCGCGATCCACGACGTAATAGGTGCAGTTGCAGGTGATCTCCGTCGGGCCGTAGAGGTTGACGTATTGCACGTCCGGCAGGTATTTTTGCAGCTTGTGCAGGTGCTTGATCGGCATGACCTCGCCCGAAAAGAGGATCGCGCGCAGCGTCGTCGGGGTTTTATAGGCCAGCGCGTTCATCGTCGTCAGGAAGCAGAGCGCGCTGACTGCCCAGACCATCAGCGTCACGCCGCGGTCGCAGAGAAAATCCATCAGCTTCGTCGGGTTGGTGAAATACGCCGTCGGCACAATCTCCACCCGCGCGCCGGTAAACAGGCCGCTGTAAATATCCTTGACGGATACGTCGAAGTCAAACGGCGCCTGATTGGCCAGCACGTCCTTTTCCGTGATGGCGAACGTCTCCGCAAAGCAGGGGATGAATTCGCACACGTTGCGGTGGCAGACGACCACGCCCTTCGGCGTGCCGGTCGAGCCGCTGGTGAAATTGACGTAGAGCGGGTCCGCGTCGATCATCTGCGCGCGGACGGCGGCCAGCGCGAGCGCGTCGGGCGGCGTTTCTTCCAGCTCCTCGATGAGCAGGATGCGCGCGGGCGGCTCGATGCCCTCAAGCTGAGCCAGATGCGCCCTGTCGGTGACGACGATGGGCGTATCCAGCGTTTCGAGCATCGCGCGGACGCGCGGCGCGGGGTGGCGCAGGTTGAGCTGGGCATATGCGCACCCGGCATAGACCGCGCCCATGAAGCCCACGACGGTCTCCACGCCCTTGTCCATATAAAAGCCGACGACGCTGCGCGGCGGCACGAGCGGAATCAGCGCGGCGGCGACGCTTTGCGCGCGGCGGACGAGCGCGGAAAAGCTCACTTCGGTCTGCTCGTCGGCAAAGGCGATTTTTTCCGGCAGACGCGCGGCGGTCTGCTCCAGAGCATCTAAAATCAGGTTGTTCATGGTTGTATTCCTCAAATGCGGCATGGCGCTTTGGAAAGCGGTTGGCTGCCAAAGGCAGCTGAAAGGGAAAAAGGCGGAACGCACAGAAAGCGCGTTCCGCCATGCGTTATTCCATTATACCCGATTGCGCCTCAAGATTCAACCCTCGGCGAGCGCTCGGAGAGGTCATACCAGACGGAAACGGCGTTCTCCTGCCCCTTCGGCACGGCGTAAACGCGCAGGGTTTCGCCATCCGGCACGAGCGCGGCGGAAATCGTGTCGCTTTCGCCGTCATCGAGCAGCGTGGTTTCCGTGCCGTCCGCCGCGACGGAGACGAACCGATACTGCGGCGTGACGAGCGTGCCGCGGTTGCAATCGGCGATGTATACGCCCTCGCCGACGCTCAGCCAGACGTTGGTGATGCGGTCGATGGAGGCCAGATACTGCGCCTGATCCGCGTAGAACCAGCCGGAAACATCCTCGCCGCTCGTGTAGGCGTTGAAGAAGCGGGCGAAGAACGCGCTGAACAGATCCGCGCCCGTTCCGTTCATGTGATAGAGGTCGTAATAATACCCGTCGAGGTTTTGCAGATATTCTGCCTTGGCGTATTGGAAATTGAAGCAGGGGATGTCGTTTTCCCGGCAGTAGCGCATCAGGCTTTCGCCGTAGGGCAGAAAGCCCGGTTCGGCCAGCGCGTGCGCCGTCAGGTTGGGGGAGAGGACGACGATCAGATGACTGCCCTTCTCCGCGCAGAGCGCCTTGTAGCGCGCCAGAAACGCTTTGGAAGCGTCGAACAGCTCGCAGGGATAGCCGGGATCCGGCTCGCGCAGCACCGTCTCGCGGATGAGCGTTTCGGCGCTCTCGCCGCTGGTGTGGCGCAGGAAGCCGCCGCCCGCATAGGCGACGGTGGAATCCATCGTCGGCCGCAGGCGCGCGTATTCGCTTTGGGCGTTCAGGCGCAGCGCGACGGTCTTGACCACGTCGGCGGGCGATTCTGCGCCGAATTCCCGGAACAGGAACAGGCGGTTGAGGTAGTCGCCGTCCTCACGGCAGGCGTCCATGAAATACGTCAGCCGGTTTTGAACGCCGCTGAGGAAGGGCGACAGCTTGAAAAAGGCGTTGGGGTCTTCCTTGGCGGTGTTGAAATTATACGGCTCGACGACCAGCACGGTGTATTCCGGGCTGTTTTGGCGATACAGCTCGCGGGTCAGCGCCAGCTCGCCCTGCAAAGAAAGCCCCGGAACGGCGGCGGAAAACGCCTTCCGCCCCGTCTGCTCGCTGATGAGCGCGGCGTTGAAGTGGTCGCGCACGATGGAAGAACCGACGACCGCCAGCTCGATATCCCGGCTGTTTTTCAGCTCGTCCATCATCAGCGCGACGAAGGTATCCGTCTGAATCAGACAGGTGTTCGCGAGGGCGACCGCCAGCGCGAGCACGAGAAAAAACGCGGCGAACCGAAGGAAAGGCCGAATGTTTGTACGCACGAAAAGAAACCTCCCGAAAATCAAACCTGCAAGCAGGGCTCTTCGTCTATGCCGGGGCGGAAATCAAAGTACAGCGACGGGTCGTCCGCGCCGCCCTGCGCGCGGGCATAGACGCGGATGCATTGCCCCGTCAGCGCGCCCTTGTCGCAGGCGAGAATGCCCTCGGCCTGCCAATCCGTCAGCGGGGTCTCCGCGCCCGTCGCCTCATCCCGCAGGAAGAAGCGGTATTCCGGCGCGACGCTCGGGCCGTGGTTGCAGTTGGCCGCATACACGTCGCGCGCGCCGTTTTCGCTGGCGGCGGCGACGGCCTGACGGCTCTGCTCCCATGCGCCGTTCCATTCTCCATCGGGGAAGTAGGTCTGAATCCAGCAGTTGGTGATGAACGAGACGGAGCTGAAATAGGCCCACTTGTCGGCGTAGAACCAGTCGCTCGTGTCCTCTCCGGCGAGATACGCCTTAAAGAATTTGCAGAAGGACGCGCTGAAAATATCCGCGCCCTCGCCGACTATGTGATACAGATCGAAATAATATTGATCGGTTTCGCGGGAATACAGCTCCGGCTTCGCGTAGGAGAAGTTGACGCAGGGCATGTCGTTTTCCCCGCAGAAGCGCGTCAGCGCATCGGCATAATCCAGAAAGCCCGGAATGGCGAGGTTGTGCGCCGTCATGTTGGGATAGATGAAGACCAGCAGCTTGGAGCCCTTCTGCGCGACGAGGTCGCGGTATTCCAGCAGCATCTCCCGCGTCTGCGGCAGAAGGTCATAGACGTAGCCCGTGTATTCGCGGATGATCTGCTGGCGAACCATTTCCGTGGCGCGCTCGTCAGTGTCGCAGCGCGAATAGCCGCTGCCCATATAGGTCATGCGCGGGTCGAGCGTCGGGCGGATCTTTTCATAGGTCTGGAACGGCCGCAGGTGCATGCCGACGGTCTCCATGAACTCGCCGAACGAATCGACGGCGTAATCGCGGAACATGAACGCGCGATCGACGTACCAGCCGTCCTCCTTGGCGACGCTGTAATAATAGCGGAGCTGCTCAAACGGGGAGGAAAGGAAGGGCAGCAGATCGTATTGCCCCTCGATGCCCTCCCTGGCGCTGTCCACGGTGAACGGCTCAATGACCAGTATCGTCCATTCCGGGCTGTTTTTGCGGTACAGCTCGCGGGTTGAGGCGATGTTGCCCTGCAGCATGCCGCAGGGAATGCCGAGGGCAAAGCAGGTCTTGCCGATTTCCTTTGAAATCATGTCGGCGTTGAAGTGGTCGCGCACGATGGAGGAACCGACGAACGCCACCTCGATATCGCTGCGTGCCTTGACCTCCGCCATGGTCAGCGCGGCATAGATATCGGTTTTGATGCAGAAGGTATTGGCAAACGCCACGATGAGCGCAAGCCCCAGCAGGAAAGCGGCGAGCCGGAGCAGGCCGCGAAAGGTTGGATGTTTCAATTTGCCGCCTCCACCATCAGAATACCGCGTACATAAAGCCGGAAGCGGCGACGTTCGAGCCGCCGAAGGTTGCCAGCACGAAGAAAATGAACGCATAGAGCACCGCCCAGCGCAGCGCCAGCGGGCGGGAGAGCACAAAATCGCGGATCTTCACGCCGCGCTCCTGCATGAGGGAGACGACAAAGAGAATGATCGTCGCGACGAGCAGGATGCGGTAATCCTTGATTGCCAGGCCGAGGGTATCCAGCGTGCCGTCAAAGAGCTGCTGCGCGTTGAAGGCGAAGAACGTCTTATGCAGCATGGCAAACGCATCGGAGACGCGGACGCAGCGGTCAAAATACCAGCCGATGTTCACGACGAGGAACGTGCGCAGAATCCGGAACACGTGGAAGCCGCCGGAAGCCGTCAGCCGCGGCAGGCGGTCGTTCATCCGCTTATAGACCGGCTCGACCAGCGCGGTGAACGCGAGAATCACGCCGTTATACAGCCCCCAGAGCACATAATTCATCTGCGCGCCGTGCCAGACGCCCACCAGCAGAAACACCAGAATGTTGCCCAGCGCGGCGGGCAGGGCGCGGGCGATGTGCGTACCGGCCTTTTTCTTGAGCGCCTTGCTCATGCGGGAAACCGGGCGGGTCAGCGCGAAGGGATAGAACACGTAGTCGCGCATCCACGCGCCCAGACTGATGTGCCAGCGCCGCCAGAAATCGCCGAGGGAGACGGAGAAATACGGCCGCTTGAAGTTCGGCGCAAGCTGTATGCCGAAGAGCTGGGCGATGCCCGTCACCAGATCAATGCCGCCGGAAAAATCCGCGTATTGCTGGAGGGAGTAAAACAGCACGCCGACGACGATGACCGCGCCGCCGTAGGCGCTCTGGTTGCCGAAAACCGCTTCCACCAGCGACAGGGCACGGTCGGCGATCACCTTTTTCTTGAACCATCCCCAGAGCATCAGCAGCAGGCCGCGCTCGATACCGTCAAGGTCGAAGCGGTGCGGCGTGACGAGCTGGCTTTCGAGCTGGTCAAAGCGCGCAATCGGCCCCTGAATCAACTGCGGGAAGAAGGAGACGAACAGCGCGAACTTCGCCGGGTTCTTCTCCGGGGCGTATTTGCCGTTGTAGACGTCGATCAGGTAGCCCATCGACTGAAAGGTATAAAAGCTGATGCCCAGCGGCAGAACCAGCCCCAGCGACGGCGCGCTGCCGCCCAGCAGCGACGCGCCCCACGCCATCACGGGGTTCAGATACTTGAGCACGGCCAGCACGCCGAAATTCAGCAGCAGCACCGCGAAAAACCAGACGCGCTGGCGCGAGCGCGTCCTGGCCTTTTGAGCCTTTTTCGCCTCGGCGGTCAGCTCGGCCTTGTGTGCACGCAGGTAGGCCTTTCCGCCTTCGCCGACGCGGGCGATGACCAGCGCGCCCGCCCATGTCGTCAGCGTCGTCAGGGCGATGAAGGGCAGGGCGGACAGGCCGCAGGTCAGATAAAACCCGTAGCTGAGCAGCAGCAGCAGCACCCAGCGCAGGCGCAGCGGGCAGACGTAATACAGCGCCGCGCCGACAAAGGCGACAGCCAGCAGGACGGTAAGCGACATGACAGTTTCCTCTCTTTATCCAATGAAAAATCAGGGCAAATCAATCCAATTTATAACTATATCATGGGCGATTCGGAGTGTCAAGAAAAGCCGGATAAAAAAATGAATTGTCATCCTCCCCGCGCGATGCTATAATAAAGTAATATGTGACAAAATCATCGGAGGAATCGACATGCTCACAAGGAAATCGCCCTTCGCGCAGGGGGAAAACGACAGAACGATCATGCAGGACGGCTTCAGCGCGCCGGTGGAAAGCGCGCCGCGTCAGCGCTTTTCCTCAGCCTGCGCGATGGTCGGGCGGCGCGTGATGGATTTTTCCGATAACGGGGATGGAACGCTGACCGCCGTGCGCTGCGTCGATCGGCAGGCGGATGATCTGGATATCCAGTTCGAGGCGGGCGCGTGCCCGGTGGTGGCCATCGCGCCGCGCGCGTTCGAGGGCTGCGCCGCGCTGCGCCGGGTCATCCTGCCGGAGAGCCTGCGGCAGATCGGCGAAATGGCGTTTTCCGGCTGCTCGCATCTGCGTCTGCTGACCATCCCCGGCGGGGTGCAGCGCGTGGGCACGCTGGCCTTCGCCAAATGCAGCCAGCTCGAACGGGTGCGCATCGAGCCGGGCGTCGTGCAGCTTGGGCCGAGCTGCTTTTCCAAATGCGCGGCGCTCAAGCGGGTGGAAATGCCCGCCAGCGTCACGCAGATCGGCGGCGGCGCGTTCTTCGGGTGCAGCAAGGAGCTGAGGCTCTACGGCGCGGAGGAAGCGCCCGCGGCGCAGTACGCCCGGCTCAACGGGCTGACGTTCGATTTCCAGAGCTGGAAGGACGACGAGGAGCTCGTGCTCCGCGAGGAGGAGGACGGCACGCTGACCGTTTTGGGCGCGCGGCAGACCGCGCCGCACCGCATCGAAATTCCGACGGAAATCTGCGGCAGGCGCGTGGCGGCGATTGCGCCGAAGGCGTTTTTTGCCAGCGGCACGCTGGAGCAGCTCGTCGTGGGCGGCGGCGTTCGCGAAATCGGCGAGAGCGCGTTTTTCGGCTGCCGCCAGCTCGTCAGCGTCAGCTTTGAGCGCGGGCTGGAGCAATTAAAGGACAGCGCTTTCGCCGGGTGCGAGAGCCTGACGCAGGTGACGTTGCCTTGGGGTACGAGTGCGGTCGGGCGCATGGCGTTTTTCGGCTGTACAAGGCTCTCGTTTGTCAAAATGCCGACGACGACGCGCGTTTCGGATTTCGCTTTCGACGGCTGCGCGCCGGGGATTCGGGTGTTCGGCGGCGTTTACGCGGGCAGGATGAACCCGATCAGCGAATAAAGACGAATAAAAAAACGAACGAAAAAAGAATATTGCGACGAGAGGCTGTCAAGCCGATAAGACCGGGATTATAAAAACGGTCTGGATTGAGCTTGACGGCCTTTTTGTCGTATGGAATCATTGAGTAAAAAAGCAAATTCCGAATAAAACGCGGGCGCGCAATGCGCGCCCCTACGGGTACGGCTGTACAATACGCAGTTGTTTTTTCCGCAACGTTGTAGGGGCGCGCATCGCGCGCCCGTTATCGGAACCTGTACAAAACCATTTATTTGTCGGTTGGAAAGCGTAGGAAAAAGCGTATAGAGAACGCCTTTCGCGCTCAAACTGGTATAAACGGCAGCGGAGGCGAGAGCATGAGGGCGAAATGGACGGATTTGGCCGTGGAGGCGGCGGGCGGCGAGCTGCGCGAGGGCGGCCTGTCGCGCACGGTCGTGAAGGTGGAGGACGAGGCGAGCGCGCGGAGGCTGGGCAGGCCGATGGGCACCTATGTCACGCTGGCCTGCGAGCAGGCGCTGACGGTTTCGCTGGAAACGCGGCGCGCGCTGGCGGCGGAGCTGGCGAAGACCCTTCGCGGCATGCTGCCCGAGGGCATGAAAACGGCGCTGGTCGTCGGGCTGGGCAACCGCAGCGTCACGCCGGATTCCCTCGGCCCGCGCACGGCGGAGCGCGTGCTGGTGACGCGGCACATCGGCGACAGCCTGCCGTGGGGCGAGGAGATGAACAGCGTCTGCGCCGCCGCGCCGGGGGTGCTCGGCGTGACGGGCATGGAGACGGCGGAGATTCTGCGCGGCATGGTCGCCCATGTCAGGCCGGACGCGGTGATCGCCGTGGACGCGCTGGCCGCGCGCAGCTCCAAGCGCATCGCCTCAACGATCCAGATTGCGGATACGGGCATCACGCCGGGCTCGGGCGTGGGCAACCACCGAAAGGCGCTCGACCGGGAGACGCTCGGCGTGCCCGTCGTCGCGGTGGGCGTGCCGCTGGTGGTGTATGCCTCGACCATCGCCGCCGACGCGCTTTGCGCGCTGGGCGAAGGCGAGGTGGAGGAGGAACGCATCGCGGCCTGCGTGGAGCGCGTGGTTTCTGAAAAGCTGGGGGAGATGATCGTCACCCCGCGCGAGGTGGACGCGCTGGTGGAGCGCATGGCCGGCGTGCTGGCCGACGGAATCAATCAGGCGCTGCATCCGCGGCTGAGCCGGGATGAAATCGCGCAGATGATGGCGCAGTAAGGGAGGAAAGCCATGAAAAGGAAAATGGGATGGGCGGCGCTGATGATCTTGTCTTTGCTGCCGGGGCTGGCCAAGGCCGACGATACGCCGATGGAGGCGGAAGCGCCGATTGCGCTGACCAGCCCGAGCGCGATTCTCTGCGAGGCCTCGACCGGGCGGGTCGTCTTTGAAAAGAACGCGGACGAGCGCCGACCGGTCGCCAGCGTCAACAAGGTGATGACGATTCTGCTGACGCTGGAGGCGCTGGACGAGGGGCGCGTGTCCGTGCAGGATCAGGTGACCGTCTCCCCGCGCGCGGCGAGCATGGGCGGCAGTCAGGCGTTTCTCGACGCGGGCGAGCGCTATCCGCTCGGCGAGCTGCTCAAGACCGTGATCGTCGCCAGCGCCAACGATTCGGCCGTCGCCATCGCGGAGCATCTCGCCGGGGCGGAGGAAGCGTTTGTGAAGCTGATGAACGCGCGCGCCGATGAACTGGGGCTCCAAAACACGCATTACGTCAACTGCACCGGCCTGCCCGCGCCCGATCACTATACCACCGCGCGGGACGTGGCGAAGCTGAGCGCGCAGCTCGATCTGCATCCGCTGTATTACCGCTACTCGACGATCTGGATGGATGAGATTCGGCACCGCGGCGGGCGCGTGACCGCGCTGACGAACACGAACCGGCTGGTTCGGTTCTACCCCGGCTGCGACGGCTATAAGACCGGCTCGACCAACGAGGCGCGCTACTGCATCAGCGCGACGGCCAAAAAGGACGGCATGCGGCTGATCGCCGTCGTGCTCGGCACACCCGCCGGGCAGACGCGCTTTGACGAGGCGCGCGCTATGCTGGAATACGGCTTTGCGAACGTGAAGCTGACGACGCCCATCGCGCAGGGACAGCCGCTGGATATGACGGTACCCGTCCGCCTTGGCGGGCGGGATCGGGTCTCGGTGGTCAGCGGCGGCACGTGCAGCCTGCTCGAAAGGCGGGGCGAGAAAAACGCGCTTTCGCTGGAGGCGGCGCTCGTCGAGCGGGTGAACGCGCCGGTTTACGCGGGCGACGTGCTGGGGGAAATCCGCATCAGGCGGGACGGCGAGGTGGTGGCGGTGGTGCCCGCCGTTGCCGGAGAGGATGTGCAGCTTCCCGGCATGGTGGACGCGCTGATTCGGATTCGCGACCATTTTATGCTGACCGGGGCTTGACAACCGGGGAAGGTCGTGCAATACTCTGAAGTTACGGAGGGAACGTTGAGGCTCTGCCTCAAACTCCGGCAAGAACCTGAGGTTCTTGCATCTCCCGCCTTCGCGGATTGCTTTGCAATCCATGAAGAGAGGGTGCAGGGAAATCATTTCCCTGCTGGGGTTTGGGGCGAAGCCCCAACGTTCTCCCTTAAAAAGCAAAAGAGGGATGGCCATGAATCAAAATGAAAATCCGGCGCCCAAGCGCGAGAACTTCGCTTCTCGATTGGGCTTTCTGCTCGTCAGCGCGGGCTGCGCGATCGGCATCGGCAACGTCTGGCGCTTTCCGACGGTCGCGGGGCAGAACGGTGGCGGCGTATTCGTGCTGTTTTATCTGATCTTCCTGCTGGCGATGGGCGTTCCCGTGCTGACCATGGAGCTGGCTGTCGGCCGCGCGGGTCACGGAACGGCGACGCAGGCGTATTGCGCGCTGGAAAAGCGGGGCGCGAAGTGGCATCTGCACGGCTATCTCTGCCTGTTCGGCTGCTGCATGCTGATGATGTATTACACCACGGTCAGCGGCTGGATGCTCAGCTATTTCTTCAAATTCCTGACCGGCGCGTTCAGCGGCCTGAGCGGCGACGCGGTTTCCGGCGTTTTTGGTCGGATGCTGGAAAGCCCCGGCGAGATGGGCGGCTACATGGCGCTGACCGTCGTGCTCGGCTTTGCGATTTGCAGCTTCGGCCTGCAAAACGGCGTGGAGCGCATCACCAAGGGGATGATGTGCGCGCTGATCGTGCTGATTGCCGTGCTGGCCGTGCACAGCTTCACCCTCTCCGGCGCGAAGGACGGGCTTGCGTTCTTCCTTCTGCCCGATTGGGGGCGCGCCGTGGAGCAGGGAATCGGCAGCGTTCTCGTTTCGGCGATGAATCAGGCGTTTTTCACGCTCAGCCTCGGCATCGGCGCGATGGAAATCTTCGGCAGCTACATGAACCGCGACCATACGCTGACCGGCGAGGCCGTGCGCATCTGCGCGCTGGATACGTTCGTGGCGGTCAGCGCGGGTCTGATTATCTTCCCGGCCTGCTTCTCCTACGGCGTTTCGCCGGATGCGGGGCCGAGCCTCATCTTCATCACCCTGCCGAACGTCTTCACCGGCATGGCGGGCGGCCGCGTGTGGGGCGCGCTGTTCTTCCTGTTTATGACGTTCGCCAGCTTCACGACGGTCGTCGCAGTGTTTGAAAACATCATTGCCAGCGCCATGGAGCTGTTTCACATCGAGCGCCGCCGCGCGTGTGTGCTCGGCGCGGCGTTCATCCTGCTGGCGAGTGTGCCGTGCGTGCTGGGCTTCAACCTGTGGAGCGGCTTCCAGCCGCTGGGCGCGGGCAGCACCGTGCTCGACGGCGAGGATTTCATTGTCTCTAACCTGCTGCTCCCGTTCGGCAGTCTGGTGTATCTGCTCTTCTGCGTGACGAAATGGGGCTGGGGCTTTGACCGCTATCTGGAGGAAGCCAACGCGGGCGAGGGGATTCGCCTGCCGCGCGCGCTCAAGCCGCTGCTGCAAATCGTCCTGCCGATTCTGATTGTGCTGATTATCGTGCAGGGATTGATCTGATCGTATAAAACGGCGGAGTCTGTCGAGCGAATAAACCTGATCTTTCCTGGATTGTGCTTGTTTGTTCAGCAAGCGTAATACTGACATCACAAACAACATAGCAAAAACACAGCATGGCACAATAATAAGTTGAATTTGCACTGTGCTTTTGTGTTACACTCTGCTATAATGCTAATATCAACCAAACTTGGAGGTATGGCATTATGAAAGATAAATCAACCAAAAGCAATGTAAAGAAACCGATTTTCAAGAAGTGGTGGTTTTGGGTAATTATTGTTGTTATTCTGGCCGCTATCTTTGGAAACTCAGGAACGAATGACAGCGTTAAGGACGAAACAAAAGACACTATCAGTTCAACAGAACAGCAGACAGAGGAAAAGCAAGATAATAGCACATCTAAAGATGATATTTCCTTTGTGGTATCGAATGTTCGTAATGATGTAACAGGAAATTGGAGAATTGCTACCATTGCAGAAAACATCGAAATGCAGGACTACGCATTGGATTATTACAAAGGATATTTCAAGAGTGATGATGAAATCCATGCAATCGTCAACTTCAATTACAAGACAACAACAAAAATCTCTGTTATGGGTAACTTGCTAGATGTGTCTGTATATGAATATGTTGACAAAGAAGAACATGATGCAAAACTGCTTTTCAGTGGTAAACTTCTTAAAGAATATCATGTGAACAAAGATACTGGCGAAATAGAAGAAATACAGTAAAAACAAAAGCCTTGACCACGAAACAAATGGTTAAGGCTTTTCTTTATACTATTGTTATACTAAACTTACGGCGTGATATGGTGTGATAGACCGAGTTAGGGAAAGTAGAAATCCCAAAAAGGTAATATGGGTATCACTTATGGAGAGTTATGGAGAGATAGGGCGAGTGCCTGTTAATCTTTCAAAAACAAAGCTGAGTATTTTTGCCCGAAGGATTCCAAAGGGCGATGCGCCAAACGGGCGCCGTAAACGTTCGGAAAGCCCTTTGGTGGGGCGATGGGGCAAAGCCCAATATTCAAAATGTGCTTAGGCGGTTGTTTTCTGAAATGTTTGGTTTACGCTCGACAGACTCCGTTTTTTGGCGCGCAAAAAAAGCGCCCCTCTTGCGAGGAACGCTTGATTTCGCTTTGCTTCTTACTCAGCGGTGTAGGGCAGCAGCGCGATGGCACGGGCGCGCTTGATGGCCTCGGAAAGCTGACGCTGATGCTTGGCGCAGTTGCCGCTCATACGGCGGGGCATGATCTTGCCGCGCTCGTTGATGTTGCGGCGCATACGGGAGTTCACATCACGGAACTCCTTGTAGTCGATGTATTCAATCTTATCGACACAGAACGCACAAACCTTGCGGCGCGGCTTACGGCCGCGCGGACGGCGTGCTCCACGATCTTCAGACATGGAAGTTCTCCTTTCTTCACCAGCAGGGCTGGCTTTGCAAATTGATCTCGGACTTAAAAGGGCAGTTCATCGTCATCCACCTGCGTGAACCCGGCGTCTGCGGGGGCGTAGGCCGGAGCCTGCGCGCGCGGCGCGGCGGGAGCGGCAGGGGCTTGGTGATAATCGCCGGAAGGGGCGCCGCTGCTCTGGTTGGCGGAAAGGAACTCGACCTCGTCGGCGACGATATCAAACGCGCTGCGCTTGCTGCCGTCCTGCGCCTCGTAGGTGCGGGTCTGGATGGAGCCGGTTACGGCCACCTTTCTTCCCTTGGTCAGATAGCGGCCGCAGAGCTCGGCAAGCTGGCGCCAAGCGACGATGTTGAGAAAATCCGTTTCCTGCTGGCCGGTCTGCGCGTTGCGAAAGCGGCGATTGACCGCGATGCTGAAGTTGCAAACCGGAACGCCGGACTGGGTAGATCTCATTTCAGGGTCGCGGGTCAGATTGCCGATCAGAAAAACCTTATTCATATGACTCTGTTTCCTCTACTACTTTACGAAGTTGCCTTCGTTCAGTTGGCGATGTTTCGCTTACGCCTGCTCGGCGGGAGCGGCCTCGACCTGGGTCTCCTCGCTCACGGGAGCGACGCGAACCGGGCGCGGCTTCACGCTGCTCTTCTTCTCAAGCAGCTTGACGATCTGAGAACGGATGACGTTCTCGTTGATGCCGAGATTACGGGAGAGCTCCTTGGGCAGCTCGGAAGCGCCGTTGAAAGCGACATACACGTAATAACCTTCGGTCTTGTAGTCGATGGCGTAGGCCAGGCGGCGCTTGCCCCACTCCTCAACCTTGACAACCTCGCCGCCGTTGGCAGCGATGATACCGTTGAACTTCTCGATCAGCTCCTTGCGGGCAGCCTCCTCGACGGTGGTATCAATGATGTAGATCAGTTCGTACTTATTCATGATCCTTTCACCTCCTTTTGGACTCTGGCTCTGCAATTTTGCATGCAGAACAAGGATGTGCCAGTTATGTATGATAGCACAGGAATCGCGAAAAAGCAAGCGGTTTCCGCGGATTTTTTCCGAAAATGCGGAAATTTGCGCAAAACGCGCCCAACCGGCCGAAATCGGGGAATCCTTTGGGCGGGGCGAAGAAAGCGGCCAAAACCCTTGACGAACCAAGCGATTAAGGGTATAATTGCTCGGATAGTCTGTTTCAACTGATCCCCGTGGGTTTTAAGTAGAGGAAAGTAAAAGAAGTTATGTTTGTCGATCAGGTTAAAATCACCGCGAAGGCCGGCAACGGCGGCAACGGCGCGGTCTCCTTCCATCGCGAAAAATTTGTGCAGAACGGCGGCCCGGACGGCGGCGATGGCGGCAACGGCGGCGACATTGTGCTGCTCGCCGAC
>ERZ825896.1154-NODE-1154-length-31038-cov-79.796049_pt1 | contig 31038 bp, 25 predicted proteins | sample MGYA00519858_ERZ825896 | MGnify/ENA primary metagenome ERZ825896 (study PRJEB31778, sample SAMEA3449214) | human gut metagenome | biome: human gut; feature: human-associated habitat; material: faeces | place: United Kingdom | collected 2010/2012 ...
TGGCCAAGCTGATCGGCTGGGGCCAGGGCGGCGTGGATCCCAAGATCATGGGCGTCGGCCCCGTGGTCGCTTCCCGCAACGCCATGAAGAAGGCCGGCGTCACCATCGACGACATCGACCTGATCGAGGCCAACGAGGCCTTTGCCGCCCAGTCCATCGCTGTGGCCCGCGAGCTGCACTTTGACATGAGCAAGGTCAACGTCAACGGCGGCGCCATCGCTCTGGGCCATCCCGTGGGCGCCTCCGGCGCGCGTATCATCGTTACCCTGCTGCACGAGATGCAGAAGCGTCCCGAGGCCAAGAAGGGCCTGGCGACCCTGTGCATCGGCGGCGGCATGGGCACCGCGGTGGTCTTCGAGAAGTGCTGAACTGAATGAAAAAGAAGCGGCTCTTATGAGCCGCTTCTTTTTGTACACCGAAAAAACAGGGAGGCCGCGTAGCGGCCTCCCAAAATCTTTATTTCTTGATCTCGCCGTTGGCGGCGGCGGTCAGGTACGCGTTGATGAAACCATCGATATCGCCGTCCATCACCGCCTGGATGTTGCCCATCTCATAGCCGGTGCGGGTGTCCTTGGCCAGGGTGTAGGGCATGAATACATAGGAACGGATCTGGCTGCCCCACTCAATCTTCATCTGCACGCCCTTTAGGTCGCTGATCTTCTCCGCGTGCTGCTGCAGCTTCAGCTCCGCCAGCTTTGCCCGCAGCATCTTCATGGCGTTGTCCCGGTTCTGAAACTGGCTGCGCTCCGTCTGGCAGAACACCACGATGCCCGTGGGCAGGTGGGTCAGACGCACGGCGGAGGACGTCTTGTTGATGTGCTGGCCGCCTGCGCCGGAGCTGCGGCAGGCCTGCATTTCGATGTCCTCCGGCCGGATCTCGATCTCGCTGTCGTCGTCCAGCTCCGGCATGACCTCCAGCGCGGCAAAGCTGGTCTGCCGCCGGGCGTTGGCGTCGAAGGGGCTGACGCGTACCAGCCGGTGCACGCCGTTTTCGCTCTTCAGATAGCCGTAGGCGTTCTCGCCCTCGATGAGGATAGTGGCGGACTTGATGCCCGCCTCGTCGCCGGCCTCATAGTCCATCAGCTGGTAGGTGTACCCGTGGCGCTCGGCCCAGCGGGTGTACATCCGGTACAGCATCTCCGTCCAGTCCTGGGCCTCGGTGCCGCCGGCGCCGGCGTGGAAGGTCAGAATGGCGTTGTTGGCGTCATATTCACCGCTGAGCAGCGCCGCCAGACGGCGCTCGCTGATCTCCTTCTCCAGCGTCTCATATCCGCTGACGACCTCCTCCAGCTGGCTGGGGTCGTCCTCCTCCTGGGCCATTTCGCACAGGGTCAGGGTGTCCTCCCATTCACTGACCAGCTTGTCGTGCTTTTTGATCTTGTTCTCCAGGCGCTTCATCTGCCGGCTCACCTGCTGGCTGCGCTCCAGATCGTTCCAGAAGCCCTCCTGCTCCGTCTCCTTCTGCAGCTCGGCCAGCTCCTCACGGGCCTTGGGGATACCCAGCGCCTTCTCCAGCTCGCCCAGGGTGGGCTCCAGCGCCTGCAGTTTCTGTTTATACTCGTCGTACTCGATAACGGCCATATATCGTCTCTCCTTGTGCCTGTAAATTTCCTTAGCCTTACTATTATACCAAAAAACAGCCGTTTGTAAAGGGGACAAAACAGGCGTGCGCGAAGCGCACGCCTGTTTTCACTTACTCAGCTTGAAATAGTCTCCCGATCCCGCCAGGTTCGTGACCTCCGTCAGCACCAGAATATCGTCGGCCTCCGCCGCCAGCTCTGCCATGCTGCCCCGGTAGTACCGCAGGTCGATCATGGTGATGGTCTCATAGTCGCCGGTGAGGAACGGTACGAAGGAATTGGCGAAGGAGTCCTTCACCAGCAGCAAGTGCTTCCCGTTCTCCGTGCCGGTGGTGATGACGCACTGGCCGTAGTTGCCGCCCAGAAACAGCTCATACTTATCCTTCTGCTCCAGGGCGGACAGGTCGTACAGCGCGCCGTCTTTCCCGTCGCACACCACGCTCTCCACCGTGATCTCCGGCGCGTAGTACACGCTGTCGTATACGCTGTCCGGCAGCAGCACCTTGGAGTACAGCGTGCCGCGGAAGCTGTCCGTGGCCAGCGTCAGGTCATAGCTGCGGGCGGTGTGCCCCGTGGCCTGTGCCCACAGTGTATAGGCCGCCTGCGCGCCCATGGTGGTCCAGTGGTGGTCCGTGTGGTAGTAGGGATCGTCCACCGCCGATAGCGTTTCCCGGCTGTCCAGCAGCGTGCTGCCCAGAATATCGCCCAGCTGGCCGAAGGCCTTGTCCTCGTTGAAATACGGCGCGTTCTCCGGCAGCATATCCCTCAGAATACCAGCCGGACTGGGCACGATCAGCGCCGTGCAGGGCTTACCGCTGGCGGCAAAGAAATCCCGGATATACCCGGCGTTCTTCTCCAGCCTTACCCAGTCAAAGCTGTCGTCGGTCACCTTGGCAAAGTACCTCCCGTCCGCGCCCAGATAGGTGCCGCTGATGTCCTCCTTGCCCTCGGCCCGCTGCAGCACCGACCGGGCGGCGGTCCAGAAGTCCCGGAAGACGATCTGGTCGCTGGTATAGTCCTCCACGTCCTCCATAAAGTCGCCGGACATGATGCGGTCCCAGGTGAGTCTGGGCGTCAGCTGCAAATAGCGGTTCTCATTCTCCGAGAATGCCCGGTCCGGCGTCAGGAAAAAGCTGCCGACAGACAGCGCCAGCAGTATGCCGCCGATGGCGATCAGCGGCGCGATGCCGCTTCGTTTTTTCATGGCGCCGCCTCCTTAAAATCTAAAGTATAAAAACGGGTTGTAACTGTCGCCCACCAGAAACGCCATGCTCACCAGCAGTACGACGACTACCCACACCGTCCGCAGTCCGTCCGACAGGGCGGGGGAGAGGGCCTGTTCCCGCTTTTCCCACAGCCGCTTGGGAAGGCTCGTGCAGCCGATGACGGCCAGGACCAGCAGCAGCCAGCCGCACCGCAGCAGGTACGCCGTGGTGCTGTCGGCAAAGGTTCCGGAGAACATATGGCCCACATAGGCTCCCAGCGCGCCGAGGTCTGTGATGGCGAACAGCACCCAGCCCATGACGAAGCAGAAGCAGGTGTACACGTGCCCTACGAACCGTGGCGCCTTGTCCAGCCACTTCAGCAGGAATGTCTTTTCCAGCAGCAGCAGTACGGCGTAGTATACGCCCCACAGGACAAAATTCCAGCTGGCGCCGTGCCACAGGCCGGTCAGCAGCCAGACGATGGCAATGTTCAGGAGCTGCCGCCCCTTGCCCTTGCGGTTGCCGCCCAGGGGGATGTAGACATACTCCCGGAACCAGGTGGACAGGCTGATGTGCCACCGCCGCCAGAACTCGGTAACGGAACGGGACTCATAGGGATAGTTGAAGTTCTCCAGGAAGTGGAACCCGAAGAAATGCCCCAGGCCGATGGCCATGTCCGAGTAGCCGGAGAAGTCAAAGTAGATCTGGAACGTGTACGCGATGGCGCCGATCCACGCCGTAATCGCTGTGGGGTCCGACATGGCGGCGATGTCCTCCCAGATGGCGCCCATCTGGTTGGCGATGAGCACCTTTTTGCCCAGACCGATCACCAGCCGCTGCAAACCCTCGCTGGCCTCGCTCACCGACTCCCGCCGGTGCTCCAGGTCATAGGCTACTGTCTTGTACTGCACAATAGGCCCCGCGATCAGCTGGGGGAACAGCGTTACATACGCGCCGAAGTCCACGATGTTCCGCTGGGGCGGCACCAGCCCCCGGTACACGTCGATAGTATAGCTCATGGTCTGGAAGGTGTAGAAGGAGATACCGATGGGCAGCAGCAGCCCCAGCGCCGGGATGGCTGTGCCCAGCAGACCGTTCAGGTTGCTGATGGCAAAATCCGTGTACTTGAAAAAGCCCAGGATCGCCAGGTTTCCCACCACAGAGATGACCAGCACCGCCTTGGCGCCGCCCGCCCTTCCCCTGCTCCGAAAGTGGCCGATGGCCAGACCGTTGCAGTAGTCGAACACCGTGGAGAACAGCATGATCAGAATGTACTTCGGCTCACCCCAGCCGTAAAACAGCAGGCTGAAGACAAGCAGCAGCCCGTTCCGCAGCTTCCGTGGGCAGATATAGTATAAAATAGCCACCAGCGGCAAAAACGCCAGTAAAAATGTGGTGCTGCTGAATACCATGTGATGTGCTCTCCTTTGCGGATAGTCAGAAAAAGGAACAGGGCGGGCTTGCCCGCCCTGTTCAAAACAGATGTCACTTCACGCCGGCCAGCTTACCCATCTGATAGCTGCCGCGTATGGCGGACAGGTTGTTGACGAACAACACGTCCGTCACGCCCTTGGCCTTGGCCAGTGCGCTGACGCTGCCGCCGTAATACCGGTAGTCCACCACATACACCGTCTGGTAGTGGTCCACCAGAAACGGTACAAAGGCGTTGCCGAAGGATTCCTTCACCACGATGCAGCTCTGCCCATTGCTGACTTCGGGGTTCTCGATCACGGTGAAGGGGTTGTCGCCCATGATGAACGCGCCGTATTTCAGGCTGGCCGCTGCGGTGGACTCGTCAAAGATCACCTTGCCGCCGGTGAGCTCGCTGTCCTCGCTGTTGCCGTACTTCATGGCGGCGGTGCTGCTGACGGGATGATAGGCGTTCACCGTATCCGGATCATCCGCCATGGCCTGAGGCTTGCCGCCGTCGTTGTAGAACGAGCCCAAAAAGCCCGTGTACTGGCTCACCTCATAGTCGCTGAGGTCGTGGGGCGTAATGCCCTTGACATTGCAGAACTGTACATAGGCGTAATAGGCGCCCAGCGCCGTCCAATGGTGGTCGGTGCGGAAATAGATGTACTCCGTCCGATGGGCGTTCAGCGCGTCATGCAGGGGCACCGTTTTTATATTCTGCCCCATTCCCGCCAGAATATCCTTTTCGGCCTGTGCCTGATCGCTGCCGGGTATGTCGCTGAGCAGGCTGTCCGGCAGGGTGATGCTGCTGGACAGGGGGATCGCCATGGCGTACACCTGGCTCACGCCGCTGAGGCTGTCCGCCACGGCGTTGACCGTGGACTGGTACTTCTCCGCCAGGGAGCCCACATAGTTGTACATCTCATATCCGGCATTGCCCACGATGTATACGCCGCCGGACTGATAGGGCGTGGCGTCAGTGGTGATCACATTGGAGGCTGCCGGCTTCGTGGTGGTCACGGTGGACTTATCAGTGTTTCCATCGCCATTCCCGCTTTGACCACCCTTTTGATCGCCCTCCGGGTCCTTCGCGGTATTGTCCGCATCGCCGGTCCCGTCAGGCTCGCCGTCCGCGGGCTGGGTGACGGCAGGACTGTCTGTATCCTTGTCCGGCGCCTTTTTGCCGCTGAATACATCGGTGAAGATGGCCAGCACCGCCACCACCAGCGCCGCGGCGGCGATCAGAAGCAGCAGCGCGCCGCCTCCGCCCCGCTGCCGCCGTTCATAGCGCGGACTCATCCTACATACTCCTTGATGACCGCATTGGCGGTATCCGTGTCAGAGGTAACGCACAGCACCACGCAGGTGCCGTAAGTGGCGAAAACGGCGTTGTTCAGGCGCTCGGCCTCCTCGGGCTGGTAGCGCCCGGCCTCCTGCGTCTGGCTGTCCAGCAGCTCCTGCATGGCGATCTTCACCGCCGATGCGTCCGTCTTATCCTTGCAGGACACCACAAAGATCTCCTCCATGGTGCTGCCGTCAGACATATAGGCGGCAGCGCTGCTGCCCTCGGGCAGTTCCAGATAGTCTCCGGCGTCGATAGCGCTCATGGTGCTGTCAAACTGTACGCGCTCGGTCAGCGCCTTGCCCAGCCCCTCGGCATCCACCGTGGCGGAGGACTTGTCGCCGCAGGCGGCTAGGGACAGGACCATCAGCATGGCCAGCAGCAGGGTCATAAAACGTTTCATAGAATTGCTCCTTATCATTCACTCAAGACTGTTTTGCCCGCCGGTATATGAGATACCGGCTCAATACATCATTATAATACAAACCGCGCGGAAGTAAAAGGGGGTAAATACAAACAAGCCATTTATTTTCCGCCAAGGCTTTCACTACCTATGACGGAGCGACCCCGCCGCGGGTTCCGAAAAAAAGAGACCGCAAAGCGGTCTCTTTTTCAAAAGTCAATGGTCCCGTTCAGCACCTTCAGGTCGTAGGGCTCGAACACCACCCTGCGGTAGGCGTCCACGTCCATTTTCACGCCTGTCCAGTCGCTGTGTATCTCGCCGTTCTGCTTGATGAGGATGTCGTACAGAATGTCGTAGGTCACGCCGTCCGGCCCCTTTTCCTCGATGGTGGAGTAGGGCAGTGTCTTGTGGTACGTCATGTGCAGGCCCTTGTATTCGAAGTGGAAGCCGTTGCGCATCCGGCAGCCGTCCAGCCCCTTGTAGGTGAACAGGCGCTTCAGGTCCTGCAATATCTTGTCGTGTTCCTCTTCGTACAGGTTCTCCGGTGTCGTCTCGGTATAATCATACCGGAACTGGATGGGGATACGATAGGGCAGGAAGCGCTCCACATAGTCCACCAGCTTCGCCGCCGGATAGTTCTTGTACAGCACGCAGTTGATGCGCGTGGGGCAGGCGATCTTCCCCAGCACCTGGTCAGGGCTTTCCTCCACATAGTGCTGCAGGTGGCGGGAGATGTTCATGCAGGTGATCTTGTCTTTGTTCCTCTCCGTAAAGGCCAGCATTTCCTCGAAGGAGGTGTGGGCCTGGGCGGGGAAGGTGGTGTTGATATAGATCTTGTGGGTGGCGGGGATGGCGTCCAGCATCTGCTGCAGTGCGTTCAGGTCGGCCAGCGGCTCGCCGCCGGTGAACACAAAATCACACCGGGGAGTGATGCCGTCCATCACCTGGATGCTTGCCAGTATCTTCTCCAGACTGAAACCGGAGCAGTCCGCGTATTCTTTTTTGTTGATGCAGAAGGGGCAGTTGTTCTGGCAGTCGTAGGGTACGAACACCGTCACGGTGGCGCCGCCTTCCCGCGTTTTATAGGGATGGGCCATGTTGTTGACAACCTCACATCAAAATGTACCAAAACATTGTAAAACAAATAGTGATGGAAAGCAAGGGAAATGTTCAAAAATCTATTGTTTTCTTCTTAACAAAGCGCCTGCGCTCCGCCATCAGTAGGCGCTGTCCCCCAGCTCGGCGCGAATGGCGGCAAAAGCGGCCTCCTCGCCCCGCTCCTTCAGCAGCAGCAGCCAGCGATCCAGCAGTGCCGCCGTCTCCGGATGCATGAAGCGGCTGGCGTCCGTCCGCCGCAGGTCCTTGCTCCGCTGGTAGTAGTCGTAGGGGGAGGCGTCCGTATATGCGTCGCCCTGATAGACCCGGCAGGCGGCGATCCGGTCGCAGAACATCTCCGCCACATATTTTTTCGGCATTTTGCATCCGCCGATATAGATGGTCCCATCCTCCCGGCGGCAGTAGTCGATCCAGTACTCAAAGTGGTGGCGGTTGCGCCCCTTGTGGTGCAGCCACGCCAGACTCACGCCGTTTTCCAGGCGCTCTTGGTCGTTGGGGCTGCGCCAGCCCTGGTAGTATTTTACGCCCCGCCAAAACTCCGTGGGGCTGTATTTGCTCAGGTCGTGGGTCAGACCCTGCCACACCAGACCCAGCTTGAAGCAATAGTGCCGCACCAGGCGCCGGTGACGGATGACGGTATGTAAATGCGCGCGGAATGGCATGGCGGCACCTCCTGAAACAAGCTACCTGACAGTATAGCACATCCGGCGCGAAAAGGACAGGGGAAATTTCCACCGGGGCATAAGACGGCGCAAAGCGCGGCAGACTACGCGGGAGGTGAGACGTACATGGTCGATATGGCATTTTTTCGCGGCGGACTGGGACGCTGGCTGCCGCCGTCCGTACCGCCGGTGGACGAGGCGGTGCTGCTGCGCCGGTGCTGGGAGCTGTTGGTGCTGGACCGGCCCGGCACGGCGCGGCTGGCGGTGTTGGGCCGCGCGCCGCTGTGCCGCACGGTGCTGCTGCCCCAGGAGAACACCGCCGCGCCTCTGCGGGCGCAGCAGGTGGTGGGCTGCGGCCTGTCGCCCCGATGCAGCCTGACGCTGTCCGGCCTGACGCCCCGCCCGGTGCTGTGCGTGCAGCGGCGGCTGACGGCGGTGAACGGCGCGGCCATCGAGCCGCAGGATATCCCCCTGCCCCTGCGCTGGGGGCGGCTTCCGCCGGAGGCGCTGCTGCTGGCCGCCGGCGCCTGGCTGCTGGCGGAGGGCCGTCTGCCGGACTGAAAAGCAAGAGGAGCGCCCACATGGGCGCTCCTCTTGCTTTCTCCCCGGTTTCCCCTGTCGGTGTCAGCATAAGGTATCCAGCTTTTCGGTGAACAGCTTGTCGTTGATCTGGAATAAGGTCATGCTGTGGCTCAGACCATAGAGAATGATGGCGTCCCGCCGGTCACGGGTGTACAGCGGCGCGTGCCGCGCCTGCCGCAGCAGGCCCTGGGCGTCCTCCACCGATGCGCCCAGGCCGAAGCATACGCACAGCAGGCGGTTGCGGGAGGGGAAGCGGCAGCCGGAGAACAGCTGGTGCAGATATACCTCGCTGATACCGGACTGCTTGGCCAGCGCGGCCTTGGAGAGGCCGGTGGTGGTATAGAGCCGCTGCAGCGTCAGCTGTAGCGGCGTGTCCCGGAAATTTTCATTGTTCTCCGACAGAAAGTGGTCCAGATTATTGCTGCTCGGCAAATTCAAATATATGTGGGTGTATTTGAAGTGATTTCACAAGAAAAACTTTCGCAAATATGTTAATATTTCACCTGCTATTTAGGACACCTCGTTTTCTTAGTATCAAAATAGTATCACAGAAAGCCTGCGATTGCAAGGGATCTAGGCTTTGCAAGCCCCTGCCAAAATTGGCCTCAATTTGAGGCCAATTTCGGCTACTGACCTCCGCCCAAAATTAAAGGAGGCGGGCAAGCACCCCTAGGGCTTGCCCGCCTTGATAACCGCAGGGCAAGACCGGGCGGGGCGGTCAATGGCGGCGCACTTGTGCGCCGTTCATCTCGACCATTGACAGCCCCGACAGAGGTTGCTGCTCCCCGATAAAATTCGTATTTGTTACTCGATACTGAACTCAGCGAATAGGTAAAAACCATCGTCTGTACCATAAGAGCCATCTTCTGTCGATGGATAAAAGAACTTAACGACTCTGTATTCTCCCGCCGAAAGCGAACCATATATTTCAGACCAATTGATATTCAAATCTCTTTCTCCTTGAAAAATATATGTTTCGGTGTCAGTAGTTCTATCGCCGATCTCTTTTACTGGTGACCATTTATCATCTTCCTTTTTTTCAATAGAAAAATCGTAATTGATCCCGCCATTGATATCAATTCCTGTGTTATTTGAAATGCGAACTGTCAAACCTGAAGGAGTTACACTTCCCTCTACAACTTTCATCGTGACATCCCCAAAATTGATATTTTTATTCTGGACGCAACCTGCCATCCATAGTGCAAGTACAAAGCAAAGTGATAATACGAGAATCTTTTTCATTTCATATACCTCCACAACAAATCCATCATTTTTCTCCACTACTTTTATATGATATTTCGGTTTACCATTTATTTTTTAGAACAGCATATCATAAACCTATAGGAAAATCTACTTTTTTACCTACCTCCCCGGTCAAAAGTGCGCCGTGTTCGATTGCCACTTTTCTCTGCCTGTTCCCGCTGTTTATCGGCCCGTACTGCCGCCTTCACCTGCTGGCGGCGTGCCTTGCCGCGGTACTGGCCGCTTTGGCCGTCTGGCTGTGGCCGGCCGCCGAAACGGAGCCGCAACGCCCGGACGGCATGGACAATCCGGTCCTTGCGGCCGACCCGGTCATGGATGCCTATACGGCTGCCTGCCAGACCTACTACACCGGCGCGGACGGGCGGGAGTACCATGTGTTCACGGCTGTGACGCCGTCCATCGAGGGCCGTACCGACCCGGTGGGGTATCGCTCGGAGCTGATCCCGGCGGGCGGAACGGTGGACTTCCCCGCCACCGTCATGGTGGAGGACGCCGTGACCCAGGACTACGCAGCGGAGGATTTCGCCGCGCTGCTGGACAGCTGGGACGTGTCCGTCACCGCGCCGGAGGGCGTGAGCCGGGTGAAGCTGTGGGACGCGGAGGAGGAAACACCGGAGTCCCCGGCGCTGCTGTACCGGCGGCTGCGTGCGGATCCCACCTGCACCCACAACGAGGTGGTCTGGACGCTGCGCATGAAGAGCGGCGACGTGCTGCACCTGACCATGACCGTGGAATTTGAGGAGCAGCAGGCGCTGCGCATCACGCCGGAGGACGCGCCGCTGGAAACGGCGCAGGAGCTGCAGGCGCTGCTGGATCGGCTGGCGGAGGAGTACGACGCGGACACGTCCATCACGGTGGAGCTGCCGGACGTGACCTATGACGCGCCGGTGTCGGTGGGCTGCGCGGTCACGCTGAAGGGCAGCGGCACCACCTTTGCCGCGCCGGTGACGGTGACGCCCCTGAGCGACACGGAGCGGTGCCACGCCTACGTCCGCTTTTCGGAGGTCAGCTTCGAGGGAGACGGAGGCGGAACCGGCGTGACCGCCAGAGCGCCCACCTATCTGGAGAACTGCCGCGTAACCGACTGGGACGTGGGAGCGCTGGCCGTGAACGGCGGCTGGGTCTATCTCCACGGCGGGTATATCGGCGGCAACGGGGTGGGCGCGCGGTACGACTCCGCGTACAGCAACTCCTATACATATACCATCAGGCGCATCGACTTTTTGAACAACACCACGGCGCTGGAGCTTCTGTGCCTGCCGCCGAACTCCTATGCGGCGCTGGATGACTGCCGCTTCCGGGGCAACGGAACGGATGTATACAACCCCGGCGGCTACCGCATCGAGGTGAACAACGGCACGGAGGTCACCTTGTGAGAACGTAAAAAAGAACCGCCCGAAGGCGGTTCTTTTTTCGTGCGGGAAGTACCGTTTACAGGTTCTTCTCGTAGGACTCGATCATCTTCTTGACCATCTGGCCGCCCACAGAGCCGGCCTCGCGGCTGGTCAGGTGACCGTTGTAACCGTTCTTCAGGTTCACGCCGACCTCAGAGGCGGCCTCCATCTTGAACTGATCCATAGCGGCCTTGGCCTCGGGGACATTCAGCTTGTTGCTGTTCTTGGTAGACATAGTTGTGTTCTCCTTTCATGTTGTGGGGCAAATGCCCTTGTTGGGTATCGCAACGGTAGTTTTGCCGTCCGACAGCGCGATATGCATGAAAAACAGTGGCAAATGCTGGATACGGCGCCTAAAAAGGATGGACAAACGGGCGTATTCATGGTATACTGAATTCACTTAACAGCGAGGGGGACCTTCTTTCAGGAAGGACCGAGCAGGGAGGAAGAGGAAAAAGCGCGGCAGCTGCCGCGCTTTTTCGCGTCCTGCACCGGACAAAAAAGAGGGAGATGACAACACCATCTCCCTCTCCGCTATGTAAAAAATAAGTCGGAGCAAGCATACAAACCTGCTCCGACGTGGTCCGAGTGTCGAGATTCGAACTCGAGGCCTCTTGAACCCCATTCAAGCGCGATACCAAACTTCGCCACACCCGGATATTCTGTTGTGCCTCAAACAGCCCACTTAGAATACCACAGTTTTCGGCGGTTTGCAAGTCCTATTTTGAATTTTTTTCAAATTTCTTCCGAGGCTTTTTGTTGACAAAGGCGTCGGCGCATGGTAATATAATACTCGCGTTTGGCACGAGAGACGCTTTTACGCACGGAGAGATGGCTGAGTGGTCGAAAGCACCGGTCTTGAAAACCGGCGATGTGAAAGCATCCGTGGGTTCGAATCCCACTCTCTCCGCCAGAAAATAAATATGTATGCGGAAGTACCCAAGTGGCCGAAGGGGCTCCCCTGCTAAGGGAGTAGGCCGTCAAAAGCGGCGCGAGGGTTCAAATCCCTCCTTCCGCGCCAGCAAAAAGAGACATCCGAAAGGATGTCTCTTTTTGCTTCACGCGGCTGATTTTGCCCTTCCCCCGTGAAAACCACCCGTTGACAAACCGCGCCGAACGGTTTATACTTATTGCCATCAAAAAGGCAGTGACGAAGAAGAAGCTGTTTTTCCGCGGCCAAAGAGAGGGGCGCCCCCGGCTGAAAGCACCCCGCCAAGGACACGGCCCGTACCACTTCCGAGCCGCCTGCGACGAGCAGGACGGGTATCGCCCGTTACAGCGATCGAAAGCGACGGCGTATGCCGGATCTCTTCCGCCGATACTGCGTTGCAGAAGCTTGAAATACAGACCGTATTCCTGCGCTCCTGCGCCTTGTTTCGACGAAAGATATCCCGCCATCCGCAGCGGACAGTAAAAATGCTGCGCAGGCCGTAAGCAGGGTGGAACCGTGGAGTAATGCCTATTACCTCACCCCTGATACCATTCAGGGGTGGGGATTTTTATTTATCCAGCCCCGATCACAAGGAGGAACAGACTATGAGCGAAGTCAACAAGGAAAACAAGGAATTTACGTTTGAAAACGAACAGTACCGCAAGACCTACTGGCACACCTGCTCCCACATCCTGGCCCAGGCTGTCAAGCGCCTGCACCCGGAGGTGAAGCTGGCCATCGGCCCCAGCATCGACAACGGCTTTTATTACGATCTGGACGCGCCCTTCGCCTTCACCCAGGACGACCTGGGCGAGATCGAGGCTGAAATGCGTAAGATCTGTAAAGAGAAGCTGAAGCTGGAGCGCTTCGAGCTGCCCCGCGCCGAGGCCGTCAAGTACATGGAGGAAAAGGAAGAGCCCTACAAGGTGGAACTCATCAACGATCTGCCTGAGGACGCCCACATCTCCTTCTACAAGCAGGGCGAGTTCGTGGACCTGTGCGCCGGACCCCACGTGGACTCCACCGGCCGCATCAAGGGCAACGGCATCAAGCTGACCGCCTGCAACGCCGCTTACTGGCGCGGCGACTCCAACCGCCAGACCCTGCAGCGTATCTACGGCGTGGCCTTCCCCAGCAAGGACGAGCTGGATGCCTATCTGAAGGAGCGGGAGGAGGCCGTGAAGCGCGACCACAATAAGCTGGGACGCGAGCTGGAATATTTCACCACTGTGGACTGCATTGGCCAGGGCTTGCCCATCCTGCTGCCCAAGGGTGCCCGCGTTATCCAGCTGCTGCAGCGCTGGGTGGAGGACACCGAGCAGCAGCGTGGCTATCTGCTGACCAAGACGCCTCTGATGGCCAAGCGTGAGCTGTACAAGATCTCCGGTCACTGGGATCATTATCTGGACGGCATGTTCGTCATGGGCGATCCCGCGGATGAGACGAAGGAGTGCTTTGCCCTGCGTCCCATGACCTGCCCGTTCCAGTATCAGGTGTTCCTGAACCGCGGCCGCAGCTACCGCGACCTGCCCATGCGTCTGGGCGAGACATCCACCCTGTTCCGCAACGAGGACTCCGGTGAGATGCACGGCCTGATCCGCGTCCGCCAGTTCACCATCTCCGAGGGACATCTGGTGCTGCGCCCCGACCAGCTGGAGGAGGAGTTCAAGCAGTGCCTGGATCTGGCCAAGTACTGCCTGGGCACCGTGGGCCTGTTGGAAAAGTGCACGTTCCGCTTCTCCCAGTGGGACCCCGCCAACCCCAACAACAAGTACGAGGGCACGGCGGAGCAGTGGGACCACGCCCAGGCCGCCATGGAGCGCATCCTGAAGGATCTGAACGTGGATTACACCGTGGGCATTGACGAGGCCGCGTTCTACGGCCCCAAGCTGGACATCCAGTACAAGAATGTGTACGGCAAGGAGGATACCCTTGTCACCATCCAGATCGATATGCTGCTGGCGGAGCGCTTCGGCATGTACTATATCGATGAGAACGGCAACAAGGCCCTGCCCTATATCATCCACCGCACGTCTCTGGGCTGCTATGAGCGGACGCTGGCCTACCTGATCGAGGAGTACGCCGGTGCGCTGCCCACCTGGATGATGCCCGAGCAGGTACGCTTCCTGCCTATTACTGACCGCGCTGCCGACTACTGCGTGCAGCAGGCTGCGGAGCTGCGCAAGCAGGGCTTCCGCGTGGAGGTGGACAGCCGCAACGAGAAGATCGGCAAGAAGATCCGCGAGGCTACCCTGGAGAAGATCCCCTTCATGCTGGTGGTTGGCGACCGCGACATGGAGAACGGCACCGTCTCCGTCCGTACCCGCAAGGGCGAGGACCTGGGCGCCATGACGCTGGAGGATTTCTCTGCCAAGCTGCGCCAGATCGTGGATGAGAAGCAGAAGATCTGACGAGTGCCATAAGTCATAAGGTAAGCGAGAGAGACAGGCGGAAGCCTGTCTCTTTTGCTGCAGTCAGACAAAAAACAGATTTCGCCAAAAGAAAAGTTTATTATAGCAAAACAGCAGGCTTCTGACAGAAAACCGCATGAAAAATACATGAAAATGATGCAAATGCGCCAAAAAATGTAGGAAAGTGTGTGGATGAAAAACAAGGAGATGCGCTATTGAACACCATTCAAAGACACAAATATGTTGACAGAGTGTGAACTTATCTGGTAAAATCAAATGGGTGCGCAGCACCCGAATGCATAGAAGTGAATGGGGCGCGCCCTGTTCGCTGTTTCCTTCTGGCGGAGGAAACAACAAACTATGGTAAAGGAATTAGGAGGTAAACATGAAAAAAGTAGTTTCTCTGCTGCTGGCTCTCATCATGGCGTTCTCCCTGGTCGCCTGCGGCGAAAAGAAGGGCGAGACCGATGATAGCACCGTGCCCTACAAGATCGGCATCGTGACCGGCTCCGTCTCTCAGTCCGAGGACGACCGCCGCGGCGCCGAGGCCTTCCAGAAGGAGTATGGCGAGGATATGGTCCAGCTGGCCATCTATCCCGACAACTTCACCGAGGAGACCGAGACCACCATCCAGTCCATCGTGAACCTGTCCGCCGACCCCCTGATGAAGGCCATCATTGTCAATCAGGCTGTCCCCGGCACCACCGAGGCTTTCCGCAAGATCAAAGAGACTCGCCCTGACATCATTTGCATCGCAGGCGAGGCTCACGAGGATCTGCCCGAGATCAGCTCCGCTGCCGACCTGGTCACCAACAACGACTTCGTCTCCCGCGGCTATCTGATCATCCGCACCGCGCACGAGCTGGGCTGCGACACCTTCGTACATATCTCCTTCCCCCGCCACATGTCCTATGAGACCATGAGCCGCCGCGTGGCCATCATGAAGGCCGCTTGCGAGGAGTTCGGCATGAAGTTCGTCCTGGAGACGGCTCCCGATCCCACCTCTGACGTGGGCGTTTCCGGCGCTCAGGCCTACATTCTGGAGCAGGTGCCCGCATGGGTCGAGAAGTACGGCCAGAAGGCTGCTTACTTCTGCACCAACGATGCGCACACCGAGCCTCTGCTGAAGCGCCTGCTGGAGTGCGGCGGCTACTTCATCGAGGCCGACCTGCCCTCCCCCCTGATGGGCTATCCCGGCGCGCTGGGTATTGATCTGACCGAGGAAGCCGGTGATTTCGAGAAGATCCTGACCAAGGTCGAGTCCGCCATCGTTGAGAAGGGCGGCGCCGATCACTTCGGTACCTGGGCTTACTCCTACGGCTACACCCTGTCCGCCGGTCTTGCTCTGCACGCCAAGAACGTGCTGGACGGCAAGAGCGAGCTGAAGGACATGGACGATGTGGCTGCCGCTCTGCAGGTCTACTCTCCCAAGGCGGCCTGGAACGGCGCCAGCTACACCAACGCCACCACCGGCGCGAAGTCTGAAAACGTGTTCCTGATCTATCAGGATACCTATATCATGGGTGATCCCGGCCACTTCATGGGCAACGCCGACGTGGAGATCCCGGAGAAGTACTTCACCGTCAGCTGACGACAGGCTTTTGAAGCAACCATTAAAGCGGGGAGGGAGGGCATCCTCCCTCCCCGCTGCTATAGGTAGGGATGAATATGGAAAAGAACAATGCTCCGCTGCTTGAGATGCGGAATATCAAAAAGGGCTTTTTCGGCAATCAGGTGCTCACAGACATCAACTTCACCTTGAAAGAGGGCGAGGTGCTGGGTCTGGTGGGCGAAAACGGCGCCGGAAAGAGCACCTTGATGAAAATACTGTTTGGCATGGACGTGATCCGTGAGACGGGCGGCTACGAGGGGGATGTCCTGATCGACGGAGAAAAAGTGCAGTTCAACACCCCCTTTGATGCGCTGAAGGCCGGCATCGGCATGGTGCATCAGGAGTTCTCGCTGATCCCCGGCTTTACTGCCACGGAGAACATCCTCCTCAACCGCGAGCCCAAGAAAAAAAGCGTCATTTCAGAAGTGTTCGGCCCGCGTCTGGACACTCTCGACTATAAGGAAATGGATAACCGCGCCGCAAAAGCCATCGAGAAGATGGGCGTGGCTATCGACCAGAAGATGGTCATCAGCAGCATGCCCGTGGGTCACAAGCAGTTTACGGAGATCGCCCGCGAGCTGAGCAAGGAGAACCTGAAGCTGCTGATCCTGGACGAACCCACCGCCGTGCTCACCGAGCAGGAGGCACAGGCCCTGCTGGACTCCATCCGCGGCATGGCCTCCCGGGGCATCGCCGTGATCTTCATCACCCACCGCCTACAGGAGATCCTGTCGGTGTGCGATAAGGTGGTCATCATGCGGGACGGTTATGTGGTCAAGGACGTGGCCGCCCGCGAGACGGACGTCCGCGACATCACCCACTACATGGTGGGGCGCGAGGTGGCTGCCGGCGGCGCTGCCCACGACATCCGCGACCACTCCGATGCCCGCACCATTCTGTCCATCCGCAAGCTGTGGGTGGATATGCCCGGCGAGATCGTCCGCAACGTGGATCTGGACGTGAAGGAGGGCGAGATCCTGGGCATCGGCGGTCTGGCCGGCCAGGGCAAGCTGGGTATTCCCAACGGTGTGATGGGCCTGTACGAGGCGGGCGGCACCGTGGAGTTCGACGGCAAGCCTATCGCGCTGAACAGCCCCCGGAAGTGTCTGGACTCCCAGCTGGCCTTTGTGTCCGAGGATCGGCGCGGCGTGGGTCTGCTGCTGGATGAGTCGCTGGAGTGGAACGTGGCGTTCCCCGCCATGCAGGTGCAGAACAAGTTCCTGAAGAGAATGGGCTTCTTCACATGGCGCGACGAAAAGGCCATCCACACGGTGACGAACCGGTATATCGATGAATTGCAGATCAAGTGTACCGGCTCCGGCCAGAAGGCCAGAGAGCTGTCCGGCGGCAACCAGCAGAAGGTGTGTCTGGCCAAGGCGTTCGCGCTGGAGCCCCGCTTCCTCTTCGTGTCCGAGCCTACCCGCGGCATCGACGTGGGCGCCAAGGCGCTGGTGCTGGAGGCGCTGAAGAAATTTAACCGCGAATCCGGCGTCACGGTGGTGATGATCTCCTCCGAGCTGGAGGAGCTGCGCCAGATCTGCGACCGCATCGCCATCGTCTCCGGCGGCAGGGTCGCCGGTATCCTGCCTGCTGACCATTCCTCCGAGGAGTTCGGTATGCTCATGGTCAGTCAGGTGAAGTAAGGAGGAAGAAATGGGCAATACGACCACACTTGGAAACAAGTCAAAATTCCGAGAGCTGCTGGACAGCTTCGGCCTGCCGCGTCTGATCATCGCGTGCTTCCTGCTGCTGCTGCTCATCGCCGCGCCCTGCGTGGGGCTGGATTTCCCCACACAGATCACCAATATCATCACCCGTTTCAGCTGGAACGCCGTGATGGTGCTGGCCATGGTGCCCATGGTACACTCCGGCTGCGGCCTGAACTTCGGCCTGCCGCTGGGTATCGTGTCCGGACTGCTGGGTGCCACGCTGTCCATCGAGCTGGGCTACACCGGCTTTGCCAGCTTCCTTATGGCCATCCTCATCGCCACGCCCTTTGCCCTGCTGTTCGGCGGCGGCTATGGTTGGCTGCTGAACAAGATCAAGGGCGGCGAGATGATGATCGCCACCTATGTGGGCTTCTCGTCCGTGTCCTTCATGTGCATGATGTGGCTGCTGCTGCCGTACAAGCACCCTACCATGGTGTGGGGCTTCTCCGCCAGCGGTCTGCGTACCGTCATCTCGTTGGAGGGCTATTACGACAAGGCGCTGGCCAACATTCTGACCATCGACCTGAACAGCATCGGCATCAATCTGGTGATCCCCACCGGCACGCTGCTGTTCTTCGTGCTGCTGGCCGTGCTGATGTGGGCGTTCCTGCACACCAAGACCGGCACCGCCATGACCGCTGTGGGCTCCAACCCCGCCTTTGCCCGCGCAGCGGGCATCAACGTGGACAAGATGCGGCTTATCTCCGTGATCATGTCCACCTGGCTGGGCGCTGTGGGTATTCTGGTGTATGAGCAGGGTTTCGGCTTCATACAGCTGTACAACGGCCCCTTCTGGATGGCCATGCCCGCCGTGGCCGCCATCCTTATCGGCGGCGCGTCGGTGAATAAGGCATCCATCGGCAATGTGATTATCGGTACGATCCTGTATCAGGGCGTGGTGACCATGACCCCCACCGTGATGAGCGCCGCCTTCCAGATGGATATGAGCGAGGTCATCCGTATCGTGGTATCCAACGGCATGATCCTCTATGCCCTGACCAGAAAGACGGAAAGGGGGCGCTGACATGAAGGGTAAGAGATTCGACGTAAAGCAATTCCTGGGCAAAAACTCAGTGCCCGTCCTGTTTATCATCATCTGCGCCGTGCTCATTCCCGTGTCCGGCCTGCCGGTGAGCTACATACTTAACGAGGCTATGACCCGTCTGGGGCGCAACGCCTTTTTGATCCTGAGCCTGCTGATCCCCATTATGGCCGGTATGGGTCTGAACTTTGCCATGACGCTGGGCGCTATGGCCGGCGAGATCGCGCTGATTTTGGTGGCGGACTGGCAGATCTGGGGTATCCCCGGTCTGGTGCTGGCGGCCATCCTGTCCATCCCCCTGTCCATTCTGCTGGGTCTTATGTGCGGCAACATCCTGAACCGCGCCAAGGGCCGCGAGATGGTCACCAGCTACTTTATCGCCTACTGCATGACCGGTGTGTACCAGCTGGTGGTGCTGTATATGATGGGGCCCATCATCCCCATCCTCCACAACACACTGAAGCTGCCCCGCGGCTTTGGTATCCGCAACACAGTCAGCCTTCTGCAGATGCGGCAGAGCATCGATAATGCACTGGCCATCTACGTGGGCGGCGTGAAGATCCCCGTGCTGACGCTGATCATCATCGCATTGGCCTGCCTGTTCATCGTGTGGTTCCGCCGCACGAAGCTGGGACAGGACATGCGCGCGGTGGGCCAGGATATGAACGTGGCGCGTGACGCCGGTATCAACGTGGACCGCACCCGCCTGATCTCCATCGTCATGTCCACCGTGTTCGCGGGCTTCGGCATGATCATCTATCTGCAGAACATGGGCAACTTCCCCACCTATACGGCGCATACCAACGTCGGCATGTTCTGCATCGCCGCGCTGCTGGTGGGCGGCGCGTCCGTGGAAAAGGCGTCCATCGGCAACGTGTTCCTGGGTGTGCTCCTGTTCCATACCATGTTCATCGTGGCGCCGGCCGCCGGAACCAAGATCACCGGCGACTCCATGATCGGCGAGTACTTCCGCGTGTTCGTGTCCTACGCCGTTATCACCGTGGCACTGGTCATGTACGAGGCCAAGAAGCGCAAGGAGAACCGCACGCTGGGTCAGCAGCTGGCCATTGAGCAGAAGGCCGAGGAGGAGGGGAGAACCGCATGAAAACGACGAAACGTTCGTGGATCATCCGTATCGCCTTCGTTCTGGTGCTGGTGCTCGTCGCCGTGCTGATGCTGCGCATCGGCCGCGGCCACACCGTCTATTTCGACAACCGCGCAGTGGACAAGGGCGGCCAGTCTGTGGAGGCACCCTATAAGATCACTGTGTATGTGAACGGCGAGCAGATCTCTAAGCTGTACGAAAAGGAGCGCTGCTTGACCACCGTTATCGGCGACAAGCTGGAGCTGACCGTGGAGGTCATGCAGCAGAAGGGCGGCAGCGAGACAACGGAAACGTACCAAATGACACTGCCCCATAACATCGACGGCATCATCATCAACCTGCCGGCGTATATGGCTGGTCTGCCGGAGGAGGCCTATCTGGAGGAATTCATCCCCGCGCCTCCCACCGAGGAGGACGACGAGGAAGCGCCCAACACCGAGGACGATATGGGCCTGGGCGACTTCTGATAATGTGTGCTGCATACACAGCCCATGCGAAAGCATGGGCTGTGGGCACATAGGGACTTGCTTGCGCTCGGCAGGCGGATATGCTATACTGAATGGGCGGCGCGGAGACCGCGGCCGCATGGGAAAGGAGTATCAAAATGGCTGTTTTGAAAGGCTTGAAGCCAGAAAAGGTGTTCGCATATTTTGAAAAGCTGTGCTCGGTGCCCCACGGCAGCGGCAACACGAAGATCATCAGCGATCTGTGCGTGGACTTTGCCAAGGAACTGGGACTGAAGTACCGGCAGGAGCCGTGCAACAACGTGGTGATCTGGAAGCCGGCATCTCCCGGCCATGAGAGCGCCGAGCCAATCATCCTGCAGGGACACATCGACATGGTGTGCGCCAAGACCGACGACTGCACCAAGGACATGACCCGCGAGGGACTTGACCTGATGACCGACGGTGAGTGGATCTGGGCGGACAAGACGTCGCTGGGCGGCGACAACTGCATTGCCGTGGCCATGATCCTGGCGATCCTGGCGGACGACACGCTGGTGCATCCGCCCATCGAGGCGGTGTTCACCGTGGACGAGGAGGTGGGCATGGACGGCGCCTTTGCGCTGGACTGCTCTGACCTGAAGGGCAAAAAGCTGCTGAATTTGGACTCCGAGCTGGAGGGCGTGTTCACCGTGTCCTGCGCAGGCGGCATGCACTCCGATTGCCTGCTGCCCGCAGCGCTGACCGATGCGGCGGGCATGGAGGGCTTCGGCATCACCGTGGCCGGCTTGCGGGGCGGTCACTCCGGTGCGGACATCCATCTGGGACGCGGCAGCGGCAACCGCCTCATGGGACGGGTACTGGCCACAGCGCTGGAGAAGTTCCCCGGCCTGCGGCTGGCGGCCATCTCCGGCGGGCAGTTCGACAACGTGATCTGCTCCCGCTGCGACGCGGTCGTAGCGCTGCCCAAGGGCAGCGGCCGGGCTTTCGAAGCGTTTATTCGGGAGCTTGAGGGGGTGCTGAAGAACGAGTACGCCGTCACCGACCCCGATGTGACGCTGATCTGCGCGGCGGCGGAGACGGCAAAAGCCGTGTCCGCAGAGCGCACCGTGACGCTGGTGCAGGCGCTGACGGCCATGCCGCAGGGCGTGGAGGCTATGGACACGGATTTCCCCGGTCTGGTGCAGACATCCCTGAATATGGGCGTGGTGAAGCTGGGCGGCGACGGACTGCACATCGCGTTCTCCATCCGGTCGTCCATCGCGTCCCGGAAGCTGATGCTGGCGCAGCGCGTGCGGGCTGTGGCGGCGCTGGCGGGCGGCACTGTGGCAGAGCGGGGCGTGTACCCCGGCTGGCAGTACAAGAGGGAGTCGCAGTTCCGGGATACGCTGCTGGCGGCGTATAAGGATCTCACCGGTAAGGACGGCGTGGTGGAGGCCACCCACGGCGGTCTGGAGTGCGGATTGCTGATGGAGAAGATCCCCGGTCTGGACGCGGTGTCCATGGGGCCGGAGCTGCACGATGTACACTCCGTGCGGGAGCGGCTAAGCGTGCCTTCCACGGAGCGCACCTATGAACTGGTATGCGAGCTGCTGCGGCGCAGCTGTTGAATGTGACAGAAAGCTGAGAGGCGGGGCTTTGCCCCGCCTCTGTTATTTTGCAGGATTGCACGGCAAAAAATGCAGTTTATGCGGGGCGTTCCTGCATAAAACAATTTGGCATTATGAATAGACCACCGCTAAAAAGTACCATGATACAGACAAAACTACGGATTTGCCGAAAGAAATGCCGACTAAGAAAAGCGGAATGTCCGCACGGACGGGAAAATCGTTCCGCAGAAAAATGAAATTTTCCGCATTTAGATATTGCAAAAAGTTTACGCCTGCGATATAATGGCACCGTTGAACACCGCCGTGCCCGACCGGCCGGCGGAAAAAGCTGTTTTTCAGGAAGAGGAAAACAATTTATCTATCAATAAGGAGAAAGAACATGAAAAAGTTTTTTGCACTGGTTCTGGCGCTGGTCATGGCGCTGAGCCTGGTCGCCTGCGGCGACAAGAAGGACGACAGCGGCGATGTGACCGCTGAGCATACCGACACCACCACCGTGGCCGTGGGCGCGGTGATCCTGGCTCGCGACGACGTGTCCAGCGACGACGTGTACAAGTTCGTGGCGGACATCTTCGACAACGCCGCGTCCCTGACCACCAGCCACGCCAAGTACGGCGAGCTGAGCCTGGAGTACGGCGCTTCCATCACCTCCGTGCCCTATCACCCCGGCGCTGCCAAGTATTTCGCCGAGAAGGGCTTTGAGGTCGCCGCCGTGAAGGACGGCGCCGGCAACACCGACTCCCGCAACCTGCGCTTCGTCACCGGCGGCGAGTCCGGCACCTACTACGCCTTCGGCTCCGTGATCGCCCAGCACGCCACCAACAACGCCGGCGTCAACGTGGTCGGTCTTGTGGGCAACGGCTCTCAGGCCAACGTGCAGGAGCTGGTGGACGGCACCGCTGACTTCGCCTTCTGCCAGTCCGACGTGATGGCCTACGCCTACAACGGCACCAACCTGTTCGAGAGCAAGGTGGAGGGCTTCTCCACTGTGGCCGCCCTGTACATGGAGCAGGTGCAGATCGTCACCACCAACCCCGCCATCAAGACCGTGGCTGACCTGGCCGGCAAGTCCGTGTCCATCGGCGCTCCCGGTTCCGGCGTGTACTTCAACGCCATTGACGTCCTGGGTGCTTACGGGCTGACCGAGGACGACATCAAGCCCACCTACCAGTCCTTCAGCGACAGCGCCGACGCCCTGAAGAACGGCCAGATCGACGCCGCCTTCATCGTGGCCGGTGCCCCCACCACCGCTGTGACCGACCTGGCCACCACCAAGGATACCTACCTGGTCAGCCTGGACAGCGAGCACATCGCCAAGCTGCTGGAGACCTCCGACTATTACACCGAGACGGTCATCGCCAAGGACGTGTACTTCGGCGACTAAATCCTTAGCAGAAAACTGACGCTTTTCGAGGCTACGGCGGGGTTTCCCGCCGTAGTCCTCGCGCTATTCTGTAATCTTCAGGGAGAGAAACGACTATGAGCATCGACAAGAAAAAACCGGATACCAGCCCGGCCGACGGCGTCAATACCGCCGCGGACGAGGCCCCGGATCTGGACGCGGTCATGCGTAAATATGACCGTGAATCCGCCACCCGCCTGTGGGAGGGTACGCCCCAGCTGATCATCCGCATCCTCATGGCCGCGTTCGGTCTGTTCTGCATCGGCATGACCCTGTTTTCCAAGGCCATGCCCGAGATCCGGCTCACCATGTTCGTGGGCTGCATCATTATCATCGGCTTCCTGACCTACCCCGCCAGCAAGCACCACGTCAGGGTCAACTACCTGCCCTGGTACGATATCGTGCTGATGGTGGTGGGCGCGGCCTGCTTCTTCTACTTCGCGCTGAACGCCATGACGCTGGTGCGCCTGTCCACCCGTATCGAGACGGTCCACGTCATCATCGGCGTGGTGGGTATCCTGATCCTGATGGAGCTGTGCCGCCGCTGCGTGGGTCTGCCCATCCTGTGCGTGGCCGGCGTGCTGATCGTGTACGCGTTCATCAACCAGCTGAGCTACGCTGGCGCGGTGAACGGTGCCACCCTGTATGACGCGCTGAAAACCATCATCTACAAGCTGTTCTACACCACCTCCGGCGTCATCGGCACGCCCATCAACGTGTGCTATACCTACATCGTTCTGTTCATCATCTTCGGCGCGTTCCTGGAGCGCACCGGCATCGCCAACTTTTTCATCAGCTTTGCCAACCGTCTGGCTGGCTGGTCCAGCGGCGGCCCGGCGAAGGTGGCTGTTATCAGCTCCGCCCTGTGCGGCATGGTGTCCGGCTCCTCCGTGGGCAACACCGTCACCACCGGTTCCTTCACCATCCCCATGATGAAGAAGACTGGCTACAAGCCCGAGTTCGCCGGCGCCGTCGAGGCCGCGGCCTCCACCGGCGGCCAGATCATGCCCCCCATCATGGGTGCGGCGGCCTTCCTCATGGCCGAGTACATGAAGCTGCCCTACGCCCAGGTGGCCGTCAAGGCCATCCTGCCCGCGCTGCTGTACTTCACCGGGATCTTCATCGCCGTCCATCTGGAGGCCAAGAAGCTGGGCCTGAAGGGCGTTCCCCGCGAGGAGCTGCCTGCGTGGCGTCTGCTGGTCCGTGACTGCTACCTGATCATTCCTCTGATCCTGCTGGTGTGGCTGGTGTCCTCCGGCAGCAAGACCATGTCCCACTCCGCGGCCTATTCCATTCTGGCCGCCATTGCCGTTGGCTTCGTCAATTTCTTCCTGCAGGGCAAGCGCGGTGAGGGCGACACCCAGCCCATGACGACCGGCAAGGCGCTGGGTAATGCCGGCAAGCGCTCCTTCTTCTCCGCAGTGGAGTCTCTGGAAGCCGGTTCCCGCGGCGCTATCACCGTGGCCGTGGCCTGCAGCATGGCGGGCATCATCGCCGGCTGTATCACCGTCACCGGCCTGGCCTCCATCCTCATCAACGCCATCGTCCAGCTGGCGGGCAACGCCACCATCGTCGGCCTGGTGCTGACCATGCTGTGCTGTATCGTCCTGGGCATGGGCGTGCCCACCACGGCCAACTACTGCATCATGGCCTCCACCTGCGCGCCCATCCTCATTCAGCTGGGCTTCCCGCTGGTGGCCGCCCACTTCTTTGTGTTCTACTTCGGTATCGTGGCGGATATCACGCCCCCTGTGGCCCTGGCGGCCTACGCCGGCTCGGCCATCGCCAAGTCCGACCCCATGAAGACCGGCATCAACGCCACCAAGCTGGCCATCGCCGCCTTTATCGTGCCGTACATCTTCGCCTACAGTCCGGCCCTGCTGTTTGAGAACATCTCCGGCTGGTGGGAGGTGGCGCAGATCTGTGTCAGCGCTCTGCTGGGCATCTTTGCCATCGCGGCGTCCCTGAACGGCCATCTGTACAAGAAGGTCCACTGGGTGCTGCGTATCGTCCTGGCCGTCGGCGGCCTGGGCATGATGATCCCCGGCACGCTCACCGACGTGGTCGGCCTGGTGCTGGTGGCGGCGGTCGTCGCCTACCAGAAGATCAGCGCCAAGAAGCACGGCGGCCCCGTGATGACGGCCTGACCCCATTTGAAGCAAAAGCATCTCCGCACACCGTGCGGGGATGCTTTTTTACACCATGTTCATACATTTCCGCGCATTTTGCCTAAAGTGCATAGTACGGGCATCTTGCAAAAACTGTCTGAATTTGGTATGATACAGGCGGTAAGGCAGTTTTTGCACAAAGAGAGGAGCATGGACATGGCACAGACCACAAAAAACGCCATTCGCAAGGGCTTTCTGGACCTGCTGGAGCAGCGGCCGCTGGATAAGATCTCCGTGGTGGACATTGCAGATCACTGCGGCGTGAACCGGAATACGTTTTATTACTACTACTGCGACATCTACGCCCTGGTGCGCGAGGTGCTGGAGACGGAGCTGGACCGCGTCCTCAACGCACCACCCCTCTGCACCAGCTGGTACCAGCTGATGATGCGGGTGACGGCGTTCATGCGCGCCAACCGCCGCGCGGTCTACCACCTGTACCAGTCCAGCCAGCGCGACCTGCTGGAGCGCGAGTATTACCAGGTGGTCTACGGTGCCGTGGAGGATCTGGTGCGCCGCACGGCGGAGGACCTGCCGGTGGCGGAGACGGATGTGCAGTCCATCGCGGCGCTGTATACGGCCACGCTGGTGGGCCTGCTGCAAAGCTGGCTGCACTATGGCATGAAGCACGATGAGGAGCAGTTCGTGGAGCGCGTCACCCGCCTGACGGAGGGCACGCTGCGCCGCGCGCTGGAGTGCAGCTGCGGGGTGGAGAAGGCGTGAGCGGTTTCTGGAAATGCGTCCTGTACGCGGCGGCGCTGGCCCTGCTGGCGCACCCGCTGGGTCAGGCGCTCCCCGGTCCCTTTGACCCGGAGAAGCGGCTCTTCCGCAGCCGGAAATGGGAGCAGAACGGCCGCATCTACACCAAATTGGCCATCGATAAGTGGAAGAAGCTGGTGCCGGACATGAGCCGCATCCTGCCGGACATGGTGAAGAAGGAACTGCCCGGCAGCGGCGCCGTGACGGCGGATCAGGCCGCGGCGCTGGTGCAGGAGACGTGCCGCGCGGAGCTGGTCCACGGTGCCTCCTGTTTGCTGGGCCTGGCGTTTCTGTGGCTGTGGCCCGGCTGGGGCGGCGCGATCGTGCTGGCGGTGTGGGTGCTGCTGGCCAATCTGCCCTTTATTCTGATACAACGCTACAACCGCCCCCGGCTCATGCGCCTGGCGGCACTGCTGCGAAAGCGAGCGCAGCGGAAAGGAGAGCAAAATGCGCGTACTGATCCTGACCTGTAACACCGGCGGCGGGCACAACGCCGTAGCCGCCGCCCTGCGTGACAGCCTCCAACGCTGCGGCGCGTCCTGCGACGTGATGGACGGCTTGGGCTTCATCTCCAAAAAGGCATCCAAATTCGTTTCCAAGTGGCACACCCGGTTCTACCGCCGGTATCCCAAGCTCTACAAGGCGGGCTATATGTCCGCCGAGGGCGACAAGGAGATGGACCGGCGCGACGGCCCGGTGTACCGCTACATTGCCCGCGGTGCCCGCCGTCTGGGCCGCACGCTGCAAAGCGGCGGCTACGATGCCGTTGTCTGTGTCCACGTGATCCCCGCCATGATGATGACGGCGCTGAAGCAGGCGTGGAGCGCCTGTCCGGTGTTCTGCTTCGTGGCCACGGACTATACCTGCAGCCCCACGGTGGGTGCCTGTACCCCGGATATCTGCGTCATTCCCCATCAGGAGCTGGCCGACGAGTTCGTCAGCTGCGGCATCGCCCGCGATACCCTTCTGCCCGCCGGCATTCCCGTGCGTTCCGCCTTCCGCCAGCGCGGTGACAGGGCCGCGGCACGGAGAGCCCTGGGCCTGCCGGAGACCGGCCGCCACATCGTCCTCATGTCCGGCAGCATCGGCTGCGGCCCCATGGGCGACGTGGCGGAGGACCTGGATATGCGTATGGCCGACGGCGACTTTGCCACGGTGCTGTGCGGCAGCAACAAGCAGATGCGCTATGCCTTGGAGCTGCGCCGCCTGTACCGCGTGGAGGCCATGGGCTTTACCACTCAGGTGCAGCTGTACATGGACAGCGCGGACGTGCTGGTCAGCAAGCCCGGCGGCATCAGCATCACCGAGGCCGGCACCCGCGGCGTGCCGCTGCTGCTGGCGGATATGGTGGGCGGCTGCGAAACGCGGAACGAGGCGTTCTTCACCGCCCACGGCTGGGCGGCCTCCTGCCCGCCGGACAACATGGCCGCGTCGGCCCTGGCCTTTCTGGAGGACGAACAGCAGCGTCAGGCCATCACCGCTGCCCAGAGCCGCGATTTCGACGGCCTGGCCGCCGACCGTGTGGCCGCCGCCGTCCTCGCCCGCTGCAAGAAATGACCACAGCGCCCACGGCGGCAGCCGTGGGCGCCTTCTTTGCGTTTTTTGTACAGCGTCCCTCTTGCATTTCGCGCAAACTGTCGGTATACTTGTTAAAGAAATATCGATTTGTTCACAGGCAGGTCATATTCGTATAGTAGGATGAAACTGCGGCCCCGGACGTGGGCTGCGGCCGAAAGGAGGGCGTCTGCCCATGATGATCGAAAAAAGCGGCACCATCCGCCTGCGGGACATTCCCACCGCCGCGGGCCTTTCCCCGAAGGAGCAGGAGCTGGCGGCGGGCATGGTGCGGGTGACACACCTGTACCGCAGTGCGCTGAAGGTAGCCGTAACGCAGATGGAGATCCTGGACGAGGAGTTCGCCCGTCTGTATGACCACTCGCCCATCCACCACATCGAATACCGTATCAAGACGCTGGACAGCATCATCGACAAGCTGCGCCGCCGGGGCCTGGAGGTCAGCATCGACAACATCTACGCCCACATCCAGGACGTGGCCGGCATCCGCGTCATCTGCAACTATCTGGATGATATCTACTACCTGCGCTCCCTGCTCACCCGCAGCGAGTCCTATACCGTCCTCCGCGAGGTGGACTATATCAAGGAGCCCAAGGACACCGGTTACCGCAGCCTGCACCTGATCGTCAACGTGCCCTTCGTCATCAGCGAGGGCACCATGGTCCTGCCGGTGGAGATCCAGCTCCGCACCATCGCCATGGATATGTGGGCCAGTCTGGAGCACGAGCTGCGGTATAAATCCGACCGCAAATTCACCCAGCAGGATGCCGCCCGCCTGCGCCTGTGCTCCGACGCCATCAGCGAGATCGACCGGGAGATGCAGGATATCTACCAGGGCAACGAACCCCAATACCACGCCTGAACACAAAAGACCGGCCCCGCCGGTCTTTTTTCGTCCCCAGCCAAGGCCCATAACTTCCCCTAATGCCTCCCACATCGATTTGTTATGCCAATATCTGGATATTCCCGTTGCCTTTCGCGACACTTTCTGGTAAGATGGTCGTACAACAGAGCCTGCGCGCCAAAAAACTTTCCCAACAAGAAATTTTGCGGCACACAGGCCCGGGAGAGAAATATGTGAGCCATAGAAGGAGGAACCGCCATGAAGAGACGACTGCTCCCCATCCTGATGACCCTGGTATTGGTATGCGCGCTGCCCATATGGGCAGCTTTTGTTACATCGGGGGATGTAACAAATCCCCTGGTGTCCACCGCCGACGCGGCGGAGCCGACCTTGCAGGGGATGATAGACCAGGCAAACGCTGGCGATACGATTAAATTGAGCTCCAATACGGAGGTGCATGCCACGCTGCAAATTACAAAAAACCTGACCCTCGACCTGAACGGCTATGTGCTCAAGATGACCGGCAGCGGCAGTGTGCTCCGGGTGAGTGACCGTGCGACCCTGACCATCACGGACAGCCGTCCCCAAAATCCGCATACAGGATCCTATGCGGGTTTGCCCGCCGGCGGTGTCATTACAGGGGGGAAGGCTGATAAAGGGGGAGGAATATTGCTTGCCGGTGGGTGCACACTTAAGCTGACTGGCGGCTGCATTACAGACTGTCATGCAACTGATACTGGTGGCGGCGGTGTAGTGCTCAATGGTGATACTGCCATACTGTACATGAGTGGAACGGCAAGGATCGAAAACTGCACGGCAGGGGAAACGTGGGGTGCAAACGCGATATTTAATTCTGGTACGATGTATGCCGATGGCGGCACAGTGGATGGCACGGTGAACAATCAGGGCACGATCAGGCTGAGCGAAGGCGCCGCAGCCGAGACGGTTTTTAACGGAACTGTGTATAATAGGTCGGCAGGTACGATTATAGCCGGAATATATAATGGGACAGTGGAGAACACGGGAACGATCACCGGCGGCACATTCTACGGTCCGATCGTAAATGAGGTAGGCTCTGGACAGGTCACCGGCGGCACCTTCGCGGTGACGTTTGACCGCGGTGACGGCACGAAGACCGAGCCGAAGCTGGTGCCATGGAACGACAAGGTGCCCCGGCCCACGAGCGATCCGGAAAAGAGTGGCCACACCTTTACCGGCTGGTATCTGGGCGAAGAGAAATATAATTTCGATACCCCTGTCACCGCCCCGCTGACACTCACGGCCAAGTGGGAGAAGGTTCCCTCCTCCGGCGGCTATTACTACTACCAGCCCACCACCGACACCAAGACCACCGACACCAAGGGCAGCCCCAAGACCGCCGACCCCGGCATAGCCCTCTACGCCGCCCTGTCGCTCCTGTCCCTGACGGGCATGGTGGCGCTCAACGGGAAAAAGAGATAAACAAAGCCAAAAGAAGCGCCCCCGGGCGCTTCTTTTTGTCTCCCAAGCCTTCCCCTTGAGTGGCGCACCCCCCCAAAGCCTTCCCCCTGAGGGGTTCGCGGTGTTGAATGACACGCCGGTGGCGTGTCAGATCCGCGAACCGACCGACCCGCAGGGAGACAGGTGCCAGCGAAGCTGACGGATGAGGTGTCCCCCGTCCCCCGTCCCGCCCGCAGGCGGCGTCCCCCATACCCCGGCGGCGTTAGCCGCCACCTACCCATTGCGGTGCTTCGCGCCGCAATGGGCGCGATTTGATAATCGCCAAAAACGACCAGCGTACCAGCCCCTACCCTCGCTGTTGTCAGCGGCAGCGGCGCAAGCGGTACAAGCGATCCCCCGAACCGACAACGTCCCCCGCCGCACTTCATGCGCGAGTGCATACCGCCAAATCTGCATGACCCACAGCGCGCCAAGGGGTCCTTAGACCGTAGGTCTAAGTGGTTTTCTTTGGTACCTTTCTTTTTACAAAAAAAGAAAGGTACTCGTGCCGGGGCACGAAACGCCCCAGCTTGCGCCCGCAGACGCAACGCCTGTTCGCTGCCGCCCGCGCTTTCCCTCACGTAACCGGCGTTTTCCTGATCGTTGTCGGTCCCCCGACTGTGCCAGCACAGCTTTCCGCTGCCGCTGCCTGCTACTACGGCAAAAATTATTCGTTCTGCCGTGTCGCAGGCTAAGAAATAATTATATCCTGTGCCCGACGGGCACACCTACCTTTGCCGCCGCAAGGCGGCAAAGGCGCGATTTGATAATCGCCAAAAACGACCAGCGTACCAGCCCCTACCCTCGCTGTTGTCAGCGGCAGCGGCGCAGGGATAGTTTCGCGCCCCGGCGCGAGCTACTTTTGTCTGCGGTGACAAAAGTAGCCAAAAGCACCGGCAGAAACTACGTTTCTGCACTTCCTCAGCGCGCTACGGTCGGCTGTGATTTCCCGCATCTTCTCGCGGGCATAACCTTTCATCACCGTTGT
>ERZ825896.1163-NODE-1163-length-30871-cov-5.122047_pt1 | contig 30871 bp, 29 predicted proteins | sample MGYA00519858_ERZ825896 | MGnify/ENA primary metagenome ERZ825896 (study PRJEB31778, sample SAMEA3449214) | human gut metagenome | biome: human gut; feature: human-associated habitat; material: faeces | place: United Kingdom | collected 2010/2012 ...
TAATGAAATTAAAAGAAATAGAACTATTGAACATTGTACTTCTTGGTATGGAAAAGAAAAGATTTGTGACAAAACCTTAAAACCACCTTATGTTTGTAATAATTGTTCTTCTCGTAAAGGATGTAGAAAAACTAGATATTATTACTATGCTAAAGATGCCCAAGGCAAATATGAAATATTAAGAAGCAATGCAAGAAAAGGAATAGATATGACTTCTACTGAATTCAAAGAATTAAATGACATTGTATCTAAAGAAATAAAACAAGGACATTCTTTTAGAATGATTGTTAGAAATCACAAAGCCGAATTTTCAGTTGGTGAAAGAACTTTATATAACTATGTGGAAAATGGCTATCTAGATATTATTAATTTAGATTTACCCAGAAAAGTTAGATATAAAAAACGTAAACATAGTAATACAAACACTCCTAAGAAAGATACTAAAATACGTATTAATCGTACATTCGAAGATTTTAAAGACTATATTAAAAATTATAATGATAATGACTATAGTATAAATATTGTTGAAATGGATACTGTTGAAGGAACTAAGGGTGATTCTGTATTACTTACACTTCTATGGCGAAATTCTAATTTTATGTTAGCTCATAAATTAGAAAATAAAACATCAGATGCCGTCTCACAATTTATGTGTTTTTTAAAATCTTTATTAGGATATGAAAAATTTCATGAATTATTTCCGATTATATTAACTGATAATGGTGTTGAATTTTCTAGACCTGATATTATTGAAAATAATGGTACTCATGTTTATCCCACTAAACTATTTTATTGTGATCCCGGTCACTCAGAACAAAAAGGAAAAATAGAAAATAATCATGAATATACTATTCCTAAATATAGGGCTATTTATTTAGATAGTTTAAAATATAATATGGTTAAAACAAATAATTTATTTGATGAATTTATAAATAAATTTAAAAAATATAAGAATATTTCATTAGATATAAATGATGATATTTTAAGAGAGTATCAAGTAGTTGGTGTTAAATGGCTTTATAATATATATAAATGTGGTTTCGGAGCTATTCTTGCTGATGAAATGGGTTTAGGAAAGTCTATTCAAATTATTTATTTTATTAAACAGTTAATTAAAGAAAATAGTGAATATAAATTCTTAATTGTTGCTCCAACATCACTTATATATAACTGGGAAAATGAATTTAATAAATTTGGTAATGACTTAAAATATAAAGTAATTGCTGGTACCAAAAAAATACGAACTGAAATATTTGATAGTATAAGTAATACTAATATTATAATTACAACATATGGTTTATTAAGAGAAGACTTTGATATATATAAAGATTATCATTTTGAAGTTATGGTTATTGATGAAGCTCAAAATATTAAAAATCCTAAAGCCCTTATTACAAAAACAGTTAAAAATATTAATAGTAGTATTAAGTTTGCTTTAACAGGTACACCACTTGAAAATTCTATAACAGAATTATGGAGTATTTTTGACTATATTATGCCTGGATATTTAAATAGTTTAACATATTTTCAAACTAAGTATAATATAAAAGAGATGGATGATGAAGCATTAGATATATTAAAATCACTTGATAAGCAAATAACTCCATTTATATTAAGACGTAAAAAAAGTGATGTTCTTAAAGATTTACCGGATAAAATAGACAATAATATATATTTAGACTTGTATCCTGAACAAAAGAAAGTATATGTAGAACAATTAAAAAAGACAAAAGAGGAAATGGATGAAATAATAAGTTCAGAAGGATTCCTTAAAGCAAGATTTAAAATATTACAATTGTTAACAAGATTAAGACAAATTTGTATTGATCCAAAACTTATTTTTGAAGAATATAAAGGTGAAGCTATTAAAATAGACACTATTACTAGTTTAGTAAAAGATATTGTAAAAAATAATCACAAAATACTTATTTTTACTAGTTATAAAAAAGCCTTAGAAATTGTCATGAAAAGTTTTGAAAAAGAAAATATTACATATTATATAATTGATGGATCAGTATCTAGTAAAAAAAGAGCAGAATTAGTTGATGCCTTTAATAATGATAATACAAATGTTTTCTTAATTATGCTTAAAGCTGGTGGAACTGGTCTTAATTTAACTAGTGCTGATGTTGTTATTCATTTAGATTTATGGTGGAACCCACAAGTTGAAAATCAAGCAACAGATAGAGCACATCGTATTGGTCAAAAAAAGACAGTTGAAGTTATTAGACTTATTTGTAAAGGAACAATTGAAGAGAGAATTCTAGAACTACAAAATAAAAAGAGATTATTAAGTGATGCTTTGATAGAAGGAGATGTCAGGGATCAAAATATGATTTCTAACTTAGATGAAAAAGAAATTAGAAATTTACTTTCTTTTAGCGATGAAGATTAAAAAAGACTTGATTATTCATAAATAATAGTGTATATTAAATATGTACTTATTCTTGGATTTGAGAATCTCCAACTTTTATCTAAGTATAAGGGAATATAAGAAAAGGAGAGATTAAAATGGCTTTAACAAAAGAAGCAAAAGCAGAAATTGTAAAAAAATATGGAAAGACAGCTAATGATACAGGGTCAGCAGAAGTTCAAATTGCTATTCTAACTGAAGAAATTAAGAACTTAACTGAACATTTAAAAGAACACAAACATGATTTCCATTCAAGACGTGGTTTACTAAAGAAAGTTGGTAAAAGAAGAAGTTTACTTAACTATTTAGTTGAAAACGATGTTACAAGATATCGTGAAGTTGTTAAATCATTAGGTTTAAGAAAATAATTTATAAATAAAAGTAGGCACTCTTTTTTGAGTGCCTTTATTTGTAAAAAGAGGTAAATAATTATGAATATAGATAGAGTTTATGTTGCTCTTATTAAACAGGCAACAGGTAGAACACTTAATCGTGCAAATGGTATTGTTCTTTTATCAAAAGATGTAAGATATACGCTTGTTTATGCAAAAAAGAATAAAGGTAAGAGATATGATTATTATGATTTATATACAGGAGAAAAGTATAGAAAATCTACTGGTTGTTTAGTAGTTGGTGATATATATATTGATTTATCAAACACTATCCCTTATAGACAATACTTATATGATTATTATGAAAATAATAAAATTGACAATATTAAAATTAAAAATAAAATGTTTAAGAAAAAAATGTTAACACTATTTAATGATACAAAAGATAATATATCTAGATAATATCAATTGTAAATGATAAAATATAATGTAAAGGGGGAAAATAAAATGAAAATAGATAATGTTTATGTTGCTAGTGTTTTTGTTGCCATTAATTCAGTTCATGAAAATAAAGATAATGAGGCAAGTTTAAAAATATCATTTAAATTATTAAAACAGGCTCTTATATATATAAAACAAAATAATATGGGAGAAAATGTATATATAGATTTAGAAACAAAACAAAAGTATAGAATAAAGGATGCTTATTGTGATATTGGATATTTATGTATAGATCCAAAACAATTAACTCCTTTTAGAGTTTATTTATATAATGAACAACAAAAAAATAATGAATTAGTTGTAAAAAAAAGTATACCAAAAAGAAAAATATTAACAATATTTAATGAAACAAATAAAGAAAATAATATATCTAAGTAGTATTAAGAATAGTTAACTTTGTAATATATGATACAAGGAGGGAAAAATAAAATGAAAATAGATAATGTTTATGTTGCAGTTATTAATGCTATAATTGCTCATGATATAGTAAATATGGGACGATCATTTAAAGATGAATATAAATCTATACCAATAAAGTTGGCCCTTATATATTCAAAGAATGATTGTCATGGAACTGAATATTATGATTTACAAACGGGTGAAGAATATAAGACAATCAAAAATTATCCTGACACTGGAGATTTAATAGTTGATGTAAAAACAATGAAGTCTTATAGAGATTTTTTATATAATGAACAGTTAAAAAATCCTCATCTAAAAGTGAAAGATAATATGTTTAAGAGAAAAATGTTAGCACTATTTAATGATGCACAAAAAAGAGGTAAAATGGAGGTAAGAAATGAAAAAAATATTTGAACTAGATTTTAGAGGAAGAAAACTTATAGTAGAACATGGGGAGCTTGCCAAACAAGCACATGGTGCTGTCCTAGTAAGATATGGAGATACAGTTATTCTATCTACAGCAGTGGTATCAAAGAATGCGAATGTATTGTCTGACTTTTTTCCATTAATGGTTCTTTATCAAGAAAAGTTATATTCTGTAGGTAAAATACCAGGCGGATTTATTAAAAGAGAAGGCAGACCTACTGAGAATGCTACACTTGCTGCACGTATGATTGATAGACCAATGCGTCCACTTTTTCCTGAAAATTTTAGGAATGAAGTCCAAATTGTTAATACTGTCCTTTCTGTAGATCAAGATAATTCACCAGAAATGGCAGCAATGTTTGGATCATCACTTTGTACATGTATAAGTAAAATTCCTTTTAATGGACCAATTGCAGGTGTAAAAGTTGGTAGAGTAAATGGTGAATTTGTTATAAATCCAACAGCAGAACAAGTTGAATTATCAGATATTGATTTAACAGTTGCTGGAACAAAAGAGGCTATTAATATGGTTGAAGCAGGTGCAAAAGAGGTTTCTGAAGAAGATATGTTAGCAGCTCTTATGTTTGGACATGATGCTATAAAAGAATTAATTGCTTTTGAGGAGCAAATTATTGCTGAAATTGGCGAAGAAAAAATGTCATATGATGTATTAGAAATATCTAATGAATTAAGAGATGAAGTATCTAAACTAGCAAGTGATAATTTAAATCATGCTCTTAGAATAAAAGATAAGTTAGAAAAATATGCTGCAATTGATAAAATAAAAGAAGATATTGTTTTAAAATATAATGAAGAAAATAGTAATTTAAAGGATAATGAATTAAATGAACTAATTACCAAGGTAAAATTAGTTTTAGAAGAAATTGAATACGATATTTTTAGAAAAATAGTTGTTAAAGAAAAAACACGTGCTGATGGAAGAACTATGACAGAAATTAGACCACTTTCCACTGATATTGATCTACTTCCAAGAACGCATGGCTCAGCTCTTTTTACAAGAGGTCAAACACAAAGTTTATCTGTTGTAACGCTTGGAGCTCTTGGTGAACATCAGATAATTGATGGTTTAAGTTTAGAAGATGAAAAAAGATTTATGCTTCATTATAATTTTCCACAATTTAGTGTTGGTGAAACAGGAAGATATGGTGCACCAGGAAGAAGAGAAATTGGACATGGAGCTCTTGGTGAAAGAGCACTTGCTCAAGTTATTCCATCTGAAGATGAATTCCCTTATACAATAAGAGTTGTTTCTGAAATCCTTGAAAGTAATGGTTCATCATCACAAGCAAGTATTTGTGCAGGATGTATGGCCTTAATGGCAGCAGGAGTACCAATAAAAGCACCAGTTGCGGGAATTGCTATGGGACTTATTACAGATGGTGATGATTATACTATCTTAACTGATATTCAAGGTATGGAAGATCATTTAGGAGATATGGATTTTAAAGTTGCAGGTACTAAAAATGGTATATGTGCTCTTCAAATGGATATTAAAATTAAAGGTATAACTAAACAAATTTTAAAAGAAGCTCTTGCTCAAGCAAAAGAAGCAAGGTATCAAATTCTTGACGTTATTACAAAACAAATACCAGAACCACGTAGTGAGGTAAGTAAGTACGCACCAAAAACAAGAACATTTATGATTGATCCAAACAAGATTAAAGATGTTATTGGTAAAGGCGGAGAAATGATTACTAAAATTATTTGTGAAGCCAGTGGTGTAAATACTGTAACTGATGTAAATGCCGTTAAAGTTGATTTAGAAGACGATGGTAGAGTTATTATATATCACTCTGATAAAGATATAATTGATAAAACAGAACAGATGATTAGAGATGTTGTAAAAGTTGTCGAAACCGGAAAAAACTATCTTGTCAAGGTAGTAAAAATAGAGGATTTTGGATGCTTTGCTGAAGTATGGCCTGGCTGTGAAGGATTAATACATATTTCACATCTTGCTAAAGAGAGAGTAGAAAAAACAAGTGATGTTGTTAAACTTGGCGATGAAATAATGGTTAAATCACTTGGATATGATAAAAAAGGTAGACTTAATTTATCAAGAAAAGAATTTTTATTAGAGGAAGAAAAGAAAAATGAAAAAGAAAATTAAAAAATTTATTATTCCTATTATAATTGTTTTGGTATTTTCTATTGTTTATTTATTTGTTATTCCAACTATAAAAAAGAAAAATGCAACTAATAATTTATTTAAAAACTTTGAAGAAGGAATTACTAAACTTGAAATAAAATATGAAAAGAAAGAATTAGATGCATCTATTTTTGGTGCAAATAAGGCTTATAGTTATACATCTAACGAAAAAACGATCATGTTATATGTTTATAATACAAATTCAAATTATTATAAACAAGGATTAAAAAATGGTTATATTGATAGTAAAAATAATGATGAATCAAAATTATATGGTGTTATGGCTAATAATTGTGTTTTATATATGGAAAGCGAATTTCCTCATGATACAGATGTATTAGAATTATTTCAAAACCTATCTAAAGAATATTTAGAAGCATTATAAAAGAGTCTTATGACTCTTTTAATTTATTATAAATATCTTCAACCTTTATTATTTCTTGTTTATTTTTATAATAAGGTTTTAAATGTAAGTGAAAGTGTTTAACTTCCTGAATATCTCCATTATTTTGAACTAATGTTAAACCATCAATATTAAGTTTATCTTTAAGTAATTCTTCCATTTTTCTAGCACTTTTCATAATATGCATAAGAACGTTATCATCAATTTCTTGTAATCCTAGAAAGTGTTCCTTGGGTATAATTAAAAGATGACCATTACTATCAGGGTTAACATCTAAAAAACATTTAATTGTTTCATCTTCATATAAAGTATATGATGGTATAATTCCTTGGGAAATTTTACAAAAAATACAGTCCATATAAATCCTCCTTATGTTTAAATTATATCATTAAATAATGATTTTGTTAAAACTTTTTGACTAGAAATATCGACAATAGGTACATCAAGTAAGTAATTTTCAATAAGTAAAAATTGACTTAAAGTCTTTAATTTATATATTTTTATTAGTGTATCATAAGAAGTTTTTTTACAAATTTTTCTTATTTGATTTTCGAGATTATATCTAAACATATTTATTTCATATGGAAGAGCAACAGCCACACATGTTTTTATATCAATTAGATCTTTTATATGAAATTCACCAAGTAAATTAGAATATCTCATATAATTATTACCTTTGTATTTATTGGTATCTTCACTATCTATAAAGTTTGTCTTGATTTCGCCAATGTTGCAATTAAAGATAAAGGTTGGGTATAGAGCAGCATATCTATAAAAAGCTTGATTGCTTTCTTCTAAATCATCTAGGATATTTAATAAATCATATATTTCGTCTAATTTTAATGTATCTATATTAGTCTTGACAATACGTTTTAAATCAAATTTATTTGTGACTTTCTTAGAAAGAGATATATAATTATTAGAGTTAAAGCCACATGGTATATTATAATATCCTCCTATTTTTTCTTTTGATAAAATAAATCCTGATTTTAAAATTGCATCTAATTTATTTGATGCGTGATATAGATAATCTTTATTAAAATCAAACATTTCTTATCACATCCTTTAATGTTAGTATACAATAAAAAAATAAAAAAAAGAAGAATGAATCTTCTTTAAACATGAATATCTGCGAATATTCTATTATATAATGCATAAAAAGAATAAAAATTATACATTTATTTGTTAAAAATAATTTTTTTTGATAAAATAGTAAACGGAGATGATTATATGCATAATTTAAAAATAGTTGATTTGACTGTAAAAGTTGATGATAGAGTTATTTTAAATAAATTTAATTTAGAAATAAAAAGTGGAGAGATTCATGCGATTATGGGGCCAAACGGTACTGGTAAATCAACCCTTACAAAAGTTATTATGGGTGATGACAATTATGAGATTGTAAGTGGCCAAATATATTTTGATGATAAACTTTTAAATGAACTTAGTGTCGATGAAAGAGCACGATTAGGTATTTTTTTAGGTATGCAACTACCTATTGAAATAGATGGTGTTACTAATGCTGACTTTTTAAGAACAGCTCTTAGATCCCAAAATAATGATGAATTTAATTTATTTGGTTTTATTAAAGAACTTGATTGCGCAACAGAAAAATTAAAAATGGATAAAGATATGATTCATAGAGGAGTTAATAAAGGTTTTTCTGGTGGTGAAAGAAAGAAAAATGAAATACTTCAAATGTATATTTTAAAACCTAAAATGATAATGTTAGATGAAATAGATTCAGGACTTGATGTAGATAGTTTAAGAATTGTTGGTACAAATGTTATGGATTATTATAAAGATAACAAACCAGGAGTTTTATTAATTACACATTATAATAGATTACTTGAATATATTAAACCTGATTATGTTCATGTTATGAAAAATGGTCATATTATTAAAACAGGTGATTATTCTTTAGTTAAAGAAATAGAAGAAAATGGTTATGATGCATACGGTGATGTAAATGAACAATAAAATAATAATAACTGATAATAATATAGATATTAATATAGATGAAAGTATCACTTTTAATAATTTAAGTGAAAAGGATAGCCTTATAACTAAAATAAGTTTGGACATCTTAAATGATAGTTTATTAGAAATTGAATATAATATAGAAGAAAATAAAAAAATAAATGTTGTAATAAATGTAAGTGATAACGTAAAATTTACACTAATTGATAAAAAGCAAGGTAATGATTACAAAGTTAAATATGATTATAAATTAGGAAAAAACAGTGATGTAGTTATTGATAAAATAAATGATGCTCATATAGTTAAGGAAAGCGAAATATTTAATTTAAATGGTGAAAATAGTAGGCTTAATTATGTTTTAAAAACCATTTGTAATTATAATGAACTATATAATATTGTTGTAAATCATAATGCTAAAAAGACAATAAGTAAGATTGTAACTAATGGAATTAATATTGAAGATGGTCATTTAATTTTTAATGTAACTGGTTTTGTACCAAATGGTATGATAGAATCTGATGTTATGCAAGACAATCGTATTATTAATTTAACAAATCATAAATGTCAAATTAATCCTAATTTACTTATTGATGAAGAAAATGTAAGTGCTAATCACTCAGCACATATTAGTGATTTTGATAAAAATGATTTATTTTATATTCAAAGTCGTGGTATAAGTAAAATAGATGCAACAAAATTATTAGTAAAAGGTTTTATGAATAAAGAATTAAATGGAAATTATGAAGAATATATTGATAATTTAGTAAAAAAATATTGGAGGTGAAATGATTGAACAGAGAAGATTTTGAGGTATTAAATAATGGTTATATCTATTTTGATAATGGGGCAACAACATTTAAACCTAAGTGTGTTTTAGATGGTATTAAGGATTACTATACGAAATATACGGCTAATGCCCATCGTGGAGACTATGATTTTAGCTTAATTGTTGATGAAAAGTATGAAAATACTAGGAGTTTAGTTAAAGATTTTATTAATGCTAAAAAGGCTAAAGAGATAATTTTTACTAGTGGTGCAACGATGTCTCTTAATCAAATAATATTTGGATATTTTAAAAATTATTTAAAAAAAGATGATGAAGTTTTAATAACGAAGGCAGAACATGCATCAAATATCCTTCCATGGTTTGAGTTAGAAAATACCAATCAAATAAAGGTAAATTATATACCTTTAAATGAAAATCACATTTTAGAATTGGAAACTTTAAAGGAAAGTATAACTAATCATACTAAAGTTATAAGTATCGCACATATTACAAATGTTGTAGGGGATATTAGACCTATTAGAGAAATTATAAAATATGCCCATGAAAGAAATATTTTAGTTGTTGTTGACGGTGCTCAAAGTGTTCCGCATTTAAAGATTGACGTTCAAGATTTAGATATTGATTTCTTAGCCTTTTCAGCACATAAAATGTTAGGACCAACTGGTGTTGGTATAATGTACGCTAAAGAAGAATTCTTAAATAATATGACACCGCTTGCTTTTGGTGGTGGAATGAATGCAAGTTTTGTTAGTGATGGAACAAGACAATATAAAGATATTCCATATTTATTTGAGGCAGGTACACAGAATATCGAAGGTGTTATTGCTTTTGGTGAAGCTATTTCTTATTTAAATAAAATAGGGATGGATAAAATAGAAAATTATGAAAAGAATTTAAAAGAATATGCTCTTAAAAGACTTAAAGAAATAGATGATATTATTATATATAATGAAAATACTGAAAGTGGAATTATAGCCTTTAATTATAAAGATGTTTTTGCTCAGGATTTGGCAGTTTATCTTAATAAATACAAAATATGTGTAAGAGCTGGTAATCATTGTGCTAAAATCTTAAAAGATGAAATAGGTATTAAAAATACATGCCGCTTAAGTTTCTATTTATATAATACTTATGAAGAAATAGATAAATTAATAGAGGTACTTAAAAATCCTCATTTAAAAGAAGAATTGTTTTAATAATTGACAATTCTTTTGTTTGTGATAAGATATATTTTCAAGGAATGTGATTATAAAAGGAATGTGATTATAAATGAATATAAATGAAAAATTAAAACAGTTACAAATACTTACTATTGAAAATAATTCCGTTAATATTTCCAAGGAAGATTTAAGTATTGAAATTGAAAGAATAAAAGTTAAAAATGAGATGCTTAAGGAAGAAAATAATAAATATAAAAAGCAAATAGAAAAGGTTAAGAAAGCAAAGAAAATGTTTTCCTTATATACATCTTTGTATTATCTTGTTACTATTCTTCTTCTAATTATTAATTTTGCGACAGGGCTTTTTTTAAACCATTTATTATATACAATTGCTTCTTTTACAGGATTAACATTAATTTATTTATATGCTATATCTGATGAAGCGAAAACACTTAGTAGAAATGATATTAGATTTTATAAAAAATTAATAAAAGAGAATAATAAAGATTTTAATAAAAATGATGAAATGATAAAAATGCTTGATAAAGACTTAAGAAATCTAATTAAAAGATCATATGATTTAAGAAAAAAAATAGAACAAACTTGTGAAAATTTAAGTTGTTCTAATAGTGTAAATTTAAATAAAGAACAAAATATAGATAATTATAAAAATCCTTTGACAAAAAAATTATAATTTGATAATATTATCCTAGAAGAAATAGAGGGATAAAATGAAAAAAATATTATTAAGTTTAATCTGTTTTTTGTGTGTTATAGGATGCGGAGTTAAGAATAATAAACTAGACTTAAAAAAAGTAGAACAAACTTTAAGTTCTAGTGAATATTTTTCTAATCATGAGGTGGTAAATACTGATACAATATCAAATCGATATAGTATTGATGTAAGTAAATTTGATGAAACTTTAATGTTATCTTCAACAAAATATGATGATGCATCAATTGTTTTTATTGCTCATCCAAGTAATGAAAGTACTAAAAAAGAATTTGAAAATTTTATTGATTCATATAATAGTCAGTGGGTAGGTATGAATTATTTTCCTAAGCAAAAAGAATTGGTTGAAAATGGATTATATACAACATATAATGGTTATTTAATTTATATTGTTTCCAGTGATAATGATAAAGTCCTAAATATGATAAAGAATTAAAAAGTTATTTAAAAACTTTTTTTTTTATGATAAAATGTATGTATGGTAGGTGATAGGATGAAGGTATTTAAAATAGTTTCTTATATCATTATGGTTTTGTGGTATTTATATTACATATATTTAATGATTAGACTTTATTTAAATAATAGTAAGCCATATAATTATGATAATATTATAGATATTAAAAATGTAGATATGCCACTTTCTGATTTATCACTTATTATTTATAAAAAAATTAAGCCTGAATTACTGACATCAACTATAGTAAAGTTAATTGATGATAAGAAAATAATATTAAATAAAGCAAATGATGATTTTATTTTAATAAAAAATTGTGATGATGAAGATTTATCTAAAGCTGATTTTAATATAATTGATTTGTTATTTAATACAATTGGTAGTGATAATAAAGTTTCTTTAAAGAAAATAGATAGTTTTTGTAAAAATAATTCAGGTAGTTCATCTTTTCTAATGAGTTACCAAATTTGGAAAAAATTAGTATATGTTAGTAGTAATCATAGTAAAATATTTGAACCTAAGTTAGATTATAGTAAAGTTAAATTTATACAAAGAATGGGTATAATATTATTTATATTAAATATTTTATTAAAATATTATTTTATAATAGGCTTCTTTATGATAGTACCATCTATTTTTATAACCATTTATTTTTATAATATTTCTAAACTTACAAAAGAATATAGTGATTACTATTATAGCTTTTTAAATTTTAGAAAAGAATTAAGAGAAAATCCTAATTTACTTGAAAATAACAAATATTTTGAATATTCTATTCTTTTAAAAAGTTATGATAATGTTACAAATAATAATAAAAAAGAATTTACAAAAAAACTTGATATAGCGATTCAAAAATGTTATAGGAGTGCTATATTAAATGGTAATAGGAGTCTTTTTCACTAATGAAATATATAATTGATGATGAAGAATATAATGTTATAATAAATAAAAAAGGTAATAAAAATACTTATATTCGAATAGATAAAGATTTAAATATTGTTGTTAATACAAGTTATTTTATAACTAGAGGAAGAGTATTATCAATACTTAATAATAATAAAAATAGTATAAAAAAGATGATTAATACTGCAAAGAAGAAAAATATAAATGATGAGAGATTTTATTATTTAGGTAAGCCATATGTTATCATTTTTGATGAAAATATTAGTGATGTTGTATTTCAAAATGATTTTATTATAGTAAAAAACCAAAAATGTTTTGATAAATGGTATAAAAAAGAAATGTTAGATATTTATCAGAAACATTTGTGTTTAAATTATGAAAAATTTGTCGAAAAAATACCTTTTCCTAATTTAAAAATTCGAGAAATGAAAACAAGATGGGGTGTTTGTAATATTAAAACTAAAACGGTTACTTTAAATAGTTTACTAATGAGATATGGCTTAGAAAAGTTAGATTATGTAATTATACATGAATTAAGTCATTTAGTTTATTTTAATCATTCTAAAGATTTTTGGAATTTAGTTAATAAATATTGCCCAAATTATAAAATAATTAGGGCTGCTTTAAAGGAGCATTGATGTAAAATGATTAAGAAAATTTTGAATATATTTTGTATTATTATTTTAATAATACCTTATATAATTGTACCAAATGTAAGAGTAAAGGCACAAACTCTTGGAGATGTGGAAAGAGAACTACAAAAATATAAGGATGATTATGCGGCTCAAGAAGAAGGAAAAAAACAAACAGAAGAAGAAATTGCAGCAACAAGACAAAACATTGATAATGCAACAAAGGATATTACGGCTGCTAATGAAGAAATTGTTAACTTAAATAATGAAATAAGCTTATTAAATGATGAAATAAAAGAAAAAGAAAAACAAATTAAAGATATAATGAATTTTTATCAAAAATCAAATGGTGAATCAGCTTATTTAGAGTATGCTTTTGGTGCTAAAAGTTTTACTGATTTTATATATCGTATGGCTATATCCGAACAACTTACCAAATATAATAAATCCTTAATTAAAGAATATAATGAAAAAATTGATGCTAATAATAAGAAAACCAAAGAATTAGATGAAAAAAAGAAACAACTTAAAGAAAAACAAGAAAAATTAGAAGTATTACTTAAAAGTTTAAATAATAATCTTGCTGGATATGAAGAAGAAATGGTATCTATTGAAGAAGAAATTCGTATGAAAGAAGATGCAATTCAAATGTATAAGGATATGGGTTGTAAAAGTGAAGATGACTTAGATGTATGTACAGCACAAAAATTACCTGAAACAACTGAATTATTTAGGCCTCTTAAAGTAGGATATGTAACTCAAGAATTTGGTTATCCTGATAGAGATACATCAGTATTGTATTCTTTCCATGGCGGAATAGATGTTTCTACAACTGATAATAATACCCCAGTATATGCAGCTGGCGCTGGACTTGTTGTTGCTATATCAAGAAACCAATACTGTGGTAAAAATATTGTTTATATTCAGCATAGATTAAGAAATGGAGAAACATATACAACATCATATTGGCATTTAAGAAGAGTTTATGTTGAAGAAGGGGATGTTGTAAGTCGTGATACACAAATAGGTATCATGGGTGGAGCAGCTTCAGATCATGATGCTTGTGCATATGGAGCACATGTTCATTTTGTTGTTGCAACTGGTCTTTATTTAAAAGATTATTACTATATATCGACATTTAATGCTAGAAGAATTAATCCTCGTATTTTAGTTAATTTTCCAAGTAGTAAGTATTCTTCATTTACGGATAGATTTGTTAAATATAATTAATAAAATTTTGAATATCAAAAATATTATATATTCTTTAATATGACAAATTTTTATATAAAAGATTGTACAATATAATTGGTGATTATATGAAGGTTAAATTATTTGATGAAAGTCATGAAAAAGATTTAGAAGCATCTATTAACGATTTTTTAGAAGATTTTAGTGGTGAGATAGTTGATATAAAATTTCAGACAGCCATTAGTGTTTTTTCTGAAGAACAAGTATTTTGTTTTTCGGCTATGATTATATATAAATAAACTAGGAAAAAGTTTGGTAATTAATACAAATTTTTTCTTTTTTTCTTTAAAAATATCATAAATTAATATATAATATATATGTAATTGTTAGTTGTGATAGGAGGGACCTTATGGAAGACGTATCTTTTGCTTCTATAGAAGAACTTTATAAAAGAGTAAGACCAGCCCTTATGACCAAACGTGATGAATTAAAAAGAGGCGGTATTACTTATGTTACAGAGGAAGATATTTGGAATTATTTAAAAGATAATGTATGGAACAATAGTCGTAACTTAAGATTGTTTAGAATGGTATCAGATATACTTAATTCAGATAATGCCCTTATTGATGATTATGTAAAATCAAAAATGGGATCAAAAACAAGAACTGTTTATTTTAATGACAAAATGGAGGAAGATGCAAATGAAAAAGAAAATAGTTAAAAATATATTTATATTAATTTTACTACTTGGTGTAGCAGCAATGCTTTCTATTCCAATTTTAAAAGATATTAAGTTTGGATTAGACTTAAAAGGTGGATTTGAAGTTTTATACCAAGTTGAAACAATTGATGGTTCAGACTTAACAAGTGATGTTTTAAATAATACATCAAAAACACTTATCAAAAGAATTGATGTACTTGGAGTAACAGAACCTAGTATAACAATTGAAGGCAATGATAAGATTAGAGTTCAACTTGCTGGTGTAACAAATCCTGATGAAGCAAGAAAAGTATTAGGAAAAGCAGCAAGTTTGAGTTTTAGAGACACAAATGATAAATTACTTATGACAAGTTCTGTATTAAAAGCTGGTGGAGCAAGAGTATCTAGCGATAATTATGGTAATCCTGCTGTATCACTTTCTGTATCTGACAATGAAACATTTTACAAGGTAACAAAAGCACTTAGTGAATCTGAAGATAAAACAATGGTTATTTGGCTTGATTTTGAAGAAGGAACAGATTCATATTCTAAGACCTATTCAGGAAGACTTTGTGGAACAGATTCTTCAAACTGTTTATCAGCTGCAACGGTATCACAAGGATTTGCAAGTGATGTAATTATTCAAGGTAATTTTACTGATGCTGAGGTAAAAAGTTTAGTAGAACTTATTAATTCAGGAAGTTTACCTACTAAATTAACAGAAATATCTTCTAAGACAGTAGCCGCTTCTTTTGGTGATTCATCACTTACAAAAACATGTGTTGCTGGAATAGTTGGTATATCATTAATCGTTTTATTTATGATGCTTATATATCGTTTTGCAGGCTTTGTAGCTAGTGTAGGTATTATTTTATATGCCTTTGTAACTCTTTTTGCTTTCTGGCTTGTAGGTGGTGTTCTAACACTTCCTGGTATTGCCGCTATGGTTATAGGTATTGGTATGGCTATTGACTCAAGCGTTATTAGTTTTGCTAGAATTAAAGATGAACTTGCTAAGGGAACAAGATTACAAATGGCTTATAAAACCGGTAATAAAAATTCCTTTATGGCTATTTTTGATTCAAATCTTACAACATTAGTTGTGGCCTTTGTCTTATTTATACTTGGTGAAAGTAGTGTTAAAGGATTTGCAACTATGCTTATCATTAGTACAATAGTAACTATGTGTATTATGGTATTCTTAATAAGAATGTTACTTTGTATGTTTGTTAAAACAGGGTACTTTGATAAAAAATTAAATTTCTTTATTGGATATAAAGAAGGAAGAAAAACTAAATTTTCATTTGACTTTATTAAACATAGTAAGAAATTCTTAATGGCAACTATTTTAGTTGTAATAGTTGGAATTTTCTCACTTGTAAGATGGGGATTAAAACTTGGTATTGATTTTAAAGGTGGAACATCTATTACTATCAAGGCTGAAAGTGCTCTTAATAAAGATGAACTTACTAAAGATATTGAAAAGATGGAATATACTTTAGAAGAAATAGAATTTATTAATGACAAAGATGTTATTATTAAAATAGATGATTCTTTATCTCATGAAGATGTATTAACATCAGAAAAATATTTTCAAGAAAAATATAAAGCTCAAACAGAAATTGGTGTTGTATCTAATGTTGTTAAAAAGCAACTTGTTAAGAATGCTTTTATATCTGTTTTAGTAGCGTCTATTTGTATCGTTTTATATATTTCTTTTAGATTTAAATTTAGTTTTGCGATTGCGGCTATTATTGCTTTACTTCATGATGTATTCTTAATAGTTGCAGCCTTTAGTTTATTACAATTAGAGGTTAATAGTATGTTTATTGCGGCTATTCTTTCTATTATTGGTTATTCTATTAATGATACAATTGTTACTTTTGATAGAATTAGAGAAAATATTAAGGAGAAAAAAAGTAATAAAATTCTTGCTTCTAATGAACTTAAAGAAGCCGTTAACAATAGTTTAAATCAAACACTAGGAAGAAGTATTGTTACTACTATGACAACTTTAATGCCAGTTATATCTTTAATTATTCTTGGATCTCATGAAATAATTAACTTTAATATAGCGTTATTAATTGGACTTATTGCTGGTGTATATTCTTCAATCTTTATTGCGAGTCAAATATGGTTTATGATTGAAAAACATAGTTCAGGTAAACCAATTAAGAAAAAATGGTATGAAGAATAATAAATTATAATAGAGGTGAGTTTATATGCAAAAATATCCTACAGTTACTATTGATTTATTAATGGATGAAGTTAAAAAATACATTAATGATGAAAAAGAATTAGATATGATAAATAAAGCGTATGAATATATTGCCAAAAAATATTTTGGGATGAAACGTTTAACGGGTGATAACTTTATAATTCACCCGTTAAGTGTTGCTTATATTCTTACTGATTTAAAGGCTGACTATGCAACTATTTCAGCTGCACTTTTACATGAGGTTATGAAAGATGAAAGTGTAACAAAAGAAGAACTTAAAGATATGTTTAATTTAGAAATTGCTGAATTAGTAGATGGTGTAAATAAAATAAACAAACTAAGTTTTTCTGGTGATGGTGAAAGTGAAAAAAATAACAATCGAAAAATATTAGTTGGTTTATCAGAAGATGTACGTGTTATTTTCATTAAACTTGCTGATAGACTACATAATATGCGAACTCTTTGGGTACATCCCGAAGAAGTTCAAAAAGAAAAGGCTAAAGAAACACTTGATATATTAACACCTATTGCTCATAGACTTGGTGTTAGTAAAATAAAAAGTGAACTTGAAGACTTATCTTTAAGATATTATAAACCTGATTATTATTTTTCCATTGTTGAAATGGTTAATAAAACAAAGTCAGAACGTGAAATGTTAGTTAGTCAAATGATTGAAAACATTTCTAAAATACTAGATGAGAATAATATTAAACATGAAATAAAAGGTAGAGCTAAGAGCATTTATAGTATTTATAAAAAATTAGATAAGGGTAAAAAATTTAGTGATATATACGATTTACTTGCTTTAAGAGTATATGTTGATAAGGAAGCCGAATGTTATCAGGTACTTGGACTTATACATTCACTTTATAAACCACTTCCAAAACGTTTTAAAGATTATATTGCTATGCCTAAACCTAATATGTATCAATCACTTCATACAACGGTAATTGGTATAGATGGCAACTTTTTTGAAATTCAAATTAGAACATATGAAATGGACTATATAGCTGAAAAAGGTATTGCTGCACACTGGTCTTATAAGGAACATGGTAGTAATAATAAAGCATCAATGAAAAATACCATGGAACAAAAACTACAATTCTTTAGAACTATGATGGAATTAAAAAAAGAAGCAAATAGTGATGAAGAAATTGCCAATACAGTAAAAGAAGATTTCTTTAAAGATACAATATATGTATTTACTCCAAAGGGTAGTGTCATAGAACTTGCTAAAGGGTCTACACCAATTGATTTTGCTTATGCAGTACATACTGATGTTGGAAATAAGATGGTTGGCTCTATTGTAAATGGTAATATTGTTCCATTTGACTATGAGCTTCATGATAATGATGTTGTTAAAATTAATACTAATAAAAATGCAATTGGACCAAGTTATGAATGGCTTAATATTGTTAAAACAAGTCAGGCTAGAAATAAAATAAGAAGTTTTTTAAATAAAGTAGACAAAGAAAAATATTTAAAGAATGGTCAAGAATTTTTAAATAAAGAACTTAGAAGAAAAAAACTTTCTATTACAGAATTCTTATCACAAGAAAATATTGATAAAATTTTAAAAGAATTAAAATTAAATGATATTAATGAACTTTATATAAATATTGGTAGTAATAATATTACGGCTACACAAGTTATTAATATAGTTAATTCAGAAACTATTTCGAAAGAAGAATTAATTATTAAAAAAACAGCTAATAGTTCGTTAAAAGAAGTAAAACCAAATAAAAATGATATTATTGTAAGAGGAATAGATGAAATAAAAGTAAATGTTGCTTCTTGCTGTAAACCTGTTCCTGGGGATAATATTGTTGGTTTTATTACTAAAGGATATGGTATAACTATTCATAAAAGTGATTGCCCTAATACATCGGATGTTAGTGATAGATTAATTGATGTATATTGGAACGAAAATATATCACAAAAATATGAAACAACTATTTTAGTTAGAAGTATTACTAATAATAATGTTTTACTTGATGTGGTTGCTAAATGTACAAACAACGATTTAAATGTTAAGAGTATAAATACAATTAATCATGATGATGAGGTTTTATATGAACTTACAATTTCTGTCATAAATAAAGAAAAATTGGATAAAGTTATTAGAGAAATAGAGTTAATTAATAACGTAAAAAGTGTATCTAGAATAATTAAATAACCTTTAGAGGTGATATAGATGATAAAAAAGGGGCTAAATTATAAATTAGTAAATATATGTTTAATCATTTTAATATTATTTTTATTATATAAAACAGGTTCTTTATGGACAGGAATGATAAGAATTACAGGGAAGATTATTTTGCCATTCTTTCTAGCCTTTACTTTGGCATATGCTTTAAATCCTGCCCTTAGATGGATGAATAGTAAAGGCATTCCTAAAGGAATTTCTATCTTTCTTATTTTACTAATTATTGTTGGTATGTTATTTATGGTTATGGTTCTTTTAGTACCATTGCTATTTAATCAAATAGAAGCTTTATTTAAAGAAATATTAGTATTTATAAAAACAATATCCATAAAATTTAATATTGATTTTGAAGACGCATCATCATCTATTAATAATCTTTTTAATACTTTTTTAGAAAACTCTAGTAAATATATACCTGGTGGTGCTATAAACTTTGTAAATATATCTATAAATTATATTACTATTTTCTTTATTTTTATTTCATCTAGTATTTATTTTTTAATAGATATGGATAATATAAGATGTGAAATAAAAAGAATATTAAGTAAAATAAATAATTCGGCATATAAACTTATATATAATATTGATTTAGAAATGAAAAAATATTTTACAAGTTTTATTAAAATAATGATTATAACTTTTTTTGAGTATAACTTAGGTTTTATACTAATTGGTCATCCTAATTTTCTGTTATTAGGTTTTCTTGCTAGTATATCTAGTGTTATTCCATATTTTGGTGGTATAATAGTTAATATTATTGCTGGTGTATGTGCTTTTGTAATAAGCAAATCATTATTTATTAAAACAATTATTTTAATATTCGTTTTATCAATGATTGATGGATATGTTATAGGACCACTTGTTTATGGAAAATCAAATAAGATTCATCCTCTTTTATCAATATTTGCTGTTTTTATGGGAGGAATTGTTTTTGGAATACTAGGTATAATTATATCAATGCCACTTTGTATTATACTTTTAACTATTTATCGCTTTTTTAAAGACGATATTTGTGATAAAATAAAAAAAGAAACAAGTTTGAAATGAGGTAATATTTATGTTGCAAAAACCAAAAGGAACTTATGATGTTTATGGAGATATGGGTAAAAAAATTATTTATCTTGAAAACTTACTTAAAGCCTTAATGGAAAAATATAATTATGAATATGTTAGAACACCTTTGTTTGAATCAAGCGAATTATTTCATAGAGGTGTAGGAGAAACATCCGATATTGTATCAAAGGAAACTTATGATTTTGTTGATCGTGGTGAAAGACATATGACATTAAGACCTGAAGGTACTGCTGGTGTGGTTAGAAGTTTTATAGAAAATAAAATGTATGGTAGAGCTGATTTACCAGTAAAATTATGGTATTTTGGACCTATGTATCGTTATGAAAGACCGCAATCGGGAAGATATAGGGAGTTTTATCAATTTGGTGTTGAAGCTTTTTGTAGTGATGATCCAATGCTTGATGCTGAAATAATTAGTATACCTGTTAATTTTTATAAATTACTTGGATTAAAAGGTATAAAAGTAAATATCAATACACTAGGTGATACAGAGTCAAGATTAAAATATCGCGAGGCTTTAATTAATTATTTTAGACCACATATTGATTCATTATGTGATGATTGTAAAGCAAGATTTGAAAAAAATCCGCTTAGAATATTAGATTGTAAAGTTGATCATGATTTAGATATTATGAAAAATGCTCCTAAAATAATTGATTATTTAAATGAAAGTAGTAGAAATCATTTTGAAAAAGTAAAAGAATACTTAGAGGCTTTAAATATTGATTATACTGTTAATTATTCTATTGTTAGAGGCCTCGATTATTATACACATACTGTTTTTGAGGTTGAAGCAAGTGTAGAGGGCTTTGGAAGTCAAAATGTCCTTTGTGCTGGTGGAAGATACAATGGTTTAGTAGAAACAATTGGTGGTCCTCAAACACCGGGTGTTGGTTTTGCCCTTGGACTTGAAAGATTGCTTGTGGCCCTTGAATATGAAAAGTTAGAGCCATGGGAAGATAAAACAACCGATTTTTATATTGCACCAATGGATGATACTTGTAAAAGTTATTCTCTAAAAGTTTTAAATATGCTTCGTATGAATGGTTTTAATGGTGATATGGATTATATGAATAGATCACTTAAAAGTAATTTTAAACAAGCAGAAAGATTAAATACTAAGTACATAATTATTATAGGAAATGATGAAATAGAAAATAATATGGTAACTATTAAGGATAATGAAACAAAAGAGTCAAAAACAGTTGCTTTTGATGATATTGTTGATTATTTTGATGAGGTAATGTAGTGGACTTTACTAAATATGATGATGTATTAAAAATGAAAGGTTATGACGGATACATAGATCCACAAGGTCATTTTTATAGAGTAAAAACAAGATTTAAACCTACTTGTAATCATGAAATATGGGCAGAAGAATATTTAAAAACTAATGCACTTAATTGTCGTGATATTGCTGTAAGTGAGTCTTTAATATTAAATCTTGTAACATTAAAAACATATACTGAAAAATTAATTCATCTACATGGATTTGTATATTATAGTCATGATGAACTTTTATATAAACCTATTATAAAGTTACCTAATCCTAAAATATTTGGTAAACGTGCTACAGAAGAGCAAATGGATGCACTTTATAGTATTATGTTAATAAACAATGAAAAAACTAATATTCCTATTTTTGATGGTGCACTTGATTATATTGGTCTTGAAGATGAAAGTAAAGAGGTAGATTATGAAGAAGATAGATATAAAAGATTTAAATAAATATATTGGGGAAAATATTGAAGTACAAGGCTTTGTAGATAATATTAGAAATCTACAATATGTTCAATTTGTAATTTTAAGAGATAGTACTGGTAAGGTACAGATGACTATTGAAAAAAATGAAGAAAATAGTAACTTAGTTAAAATTATTGATGAGCTAACTTTAGAAAGTACTGTTAAAGTAACAGGAAAACTTTTAGATAGTCCAAAGGTTAAATTAAATGGTATGGAAATTATACCAAGTAATATTGAAGTAACATCACGCTCTCTTGCTGAGTTACCAATTGATATTAAGAATAAAGATAATACTTTAAGGGAAACAAGACTAGATTATCGTTTCTTAGATTTAAGACGTGAAGATAATAATCTATTATTTAAATGCGAAACTGTTTTAGAGCATGCTTTAAGAGAGTACTGTGTAAATAATGGTTTTATGGAAATACATACACCTAAAATTGCAGCAGGTGCTGCAGAAAGTGGTGCTGAAGTATTTAAACTAGATTATTTTGGACAAACAGCATGTCTTTCACAATCTCCACAATTTTATAAACAAATGGCTATGGCAGCAGGTTTTGATAAAGTATTTGAAATAGGTCCTGCGTTTAGAGCTGAAAATTCACATACAAGTTATCATGCTACAGAAATTAATATGGCTGACATTGAAATATCTTGGATAGATTCTTTTGAAGATGTTATGGATTTTGAAGAGGCTTGGATAAAATACGCTATTGACAAAGTTAAAGAAAAATACAGTGAAGAAATACAAAAAGTATTTGGTATAACTTTAAGTGATACAACAGTTAAATTTCCAAGAATTACTTTTAAAGAAGCAAAAACAATATTAAAAGAAAAATATAATTATATTGGTGAAAAAGAAGAAGATTTTGAAAGAAAAGAAGAAAATTTACTTTGCGAGTATGCTAAAGAAAAATATAATTGTGACTTTATTTTTGTGACTAAATTTCCATTTAGTGCAAGACCTTTCTATCATATGCTAGACGAAGAGGGGCTTACAAATAGTTATGATTTACTATTTAAAGGCGTTGAAATAACAACAGGTGCTCAAAGAGAACATAGAGTAGATATCCTTGAAAAACAAATGATAGAGAAGGGTATTGATCCAAAATCACTTGCCTTTTATTTAGATTTCTTTAGATATGGATGTCCAGAACATGGTGGATTTGCGATTGGCATTGCAAGAATTATGATGCAAATGTTTAATATTGATAATATTCGTGAAGCAACATTTATATATAGGGGTCCAACGAGACTTAACCCATAAAACTATCAATTATGATAGTTTTTTTCTTTAATTTGGTAAAAAATAGATATGTACTTTTTTGTCTAATTTTGGTATAATTATTATATGGTAAAGTAGGGAGTTGATGTACTTGAAGAAATTATTAAATATTTTAGTTTTATTTAGTATAATACTCGCTATTTTTATGCCGCTTACATATATAAAGGCTGATACAAATACTTATAGTGTTGTAAGTATTAAAAGTGATGGAAGTATAAATGAACTTGGTTCTTACAATGATTATAATAGTGCTTTTAATAAAATGAAAGAATATAATTCTAACGTAAATGATGTAGCCGTTATTAGAAAAAACGGAAAAATTGTTTATACATCATATGGTATCTTTAGACCTAGTACAAGTAATTCAACAATAAAAATTTATTCTGATAATGGCTCTTATCTTAGTTATATTAGTCCATCATATAATAGTGATACATTGTTTTTAGATTATAATCCAAGTACTAATAAAGTTAAAATAATGATTAGTGGTCTTACGGGGTGGGTTAGTTTAGATCAAGGTGATATTCATCCTATCTCTTATATAACTGATGGAACAAGTTCTGCTTATGATAAAAATAAGAAATATGTTAAAATTTTGTATCCAAATGGAATAAGGTTAAGAGAAGGTGCTGGTACTGATTTTAAACAAGTTGGTTGTAATGGTGCTCATACATGTTCATCACAGGATGGTGGAATTTGGGCTAGTGGTTCATCAATATATGAATGGTTAAATTATGGTAATGTTACAAATGATGGTACTAATGATTGGTATCAAGTAAATATAAATGGAAATATTGGATATATTGCTAACGAAGTTGCCACTAAAGATTTGGAAGAATTTAATCCAAATATTGGTCAAAAACAAGATTTTAATACTTATTATTATGTAACTGGAGCGGGTGAATTATATCATAGTTATTATGCTACAGTTGCATCAGCAAAGGTGTGGACAACAAAATTAGGAAAATCTCCGTTATATTTAAAAGAAGGCGTTAGGTATTATAGTTTTGATGGTAATTACTTTTATGATGATTTTACAAAGATGGTTAACGATTTAAGAAATGGTAATTATAAAAATGCTATCAACAAAATGCCATATTATAATTATTATCAATATCTTCCAACTAGAACGCAAACACATTATAATGCTGAAAACTTAAATACCTATATTGGGTATGATTCCAAAATAGATAGATCTTCTTATTATCAGTTAGTATATAATGAAGAAAAGAAACAATATAAATGGACAGCATATGGTGATTGGGATTCTTTCCCTAAAAATCAATCAATGCTTTATGATGAAGGCAATTCCTTTATAACTTCACAGGAAAAATATGGTGTAAATGCTGCTCAAACACTTGCTCTTGCCATTAATGAAAGTGGTTGGGGAAGAAGTTATACGACTGTTCGTGAATATAATATTTTTGGACATGGAGCTTTTGATTCTGCACCTGATGAATATGCTGCTAGTTATGAAAGTATTACAGCAGGAATTATGGCTCATGCTTTTAACTATATTGCTAAAGACTATGCCAATCCAATAAATGGATCACATTATTATGGCAGTCATTATGGAAATAAACTAAGTGGTAATAATGTAAGTTATGCATCAGATGCTTATTGGGGAGAAAAGATGGCAGGCAATTATTATAATTTGGATAAATATTTTGGTTTTCAAGATTTTAGTCAAAGAGCAATACTTGGTATGAAACAAACTAGTGAAGCGGCACCTGTTTATAAAGAACCATCAACTAAGAGTACAAAATATTATAATTTAAAAGGTATTTCTAATATTCCAGTTACCATTTTAGATACTGTTATTGGGGAAGAAATAAATGGAAATAATGTTTGGTATAAAATACAAAGTGATTTACCAATAGGTGAAAATCGAAATTTAATTGATATCAACTTGGGAACATATAATTTTGATACTAGTTATGCTTATATCCATTCATCATATATCTATAAAGAATCAAGTGAACCAGTGATATATGCATCTGATGTTACAATAAATAGTGGTTCTAAGTTTGATGCTCTATCAGGTGTAACAGCATATGATGCGTGGGATGGCGATGTAACAAATAAATTAAAAGTATCAGAAAATAATGTTAATACTTCCAAAGCAGGTAATTATACTGTTACGTATAAAGCCACTGATAGCGAAAACAATGAGGCTATTAAAAGTATAACAGTTACTGTATTATCAAGTAAACCAGTAATATATGCTAGTGATATAACAGTTAATATGGGTAACACTATAAACTTATTAGATGGTGTAACAGCAGAAGATTTTGAAGATGGTAATTTAACAGATAAAGTTATTGTGTCTGCAAATAATGTCGATTTTAACAAAATAGGAACGTATGAAGTAACTTACAGTGTTACTGATAATGATAAAAATACAACGACTAAAACAATAAAAGTTAATGTTATTTTGCCTGAATATAAAGAGACAGATGGGTTATTTTATTTTGATTCATTAAAAGAAGCCAGTGGAAACTTACATATTAAAGGTTTCTTATCAATAGTAGGAGTAAATAATAATTTAGATAATGATATTAAATATAATCTTATTTTAAAAAATGAGGATACAGGTATAGAAATAAGTAAATCTTTAAATCGTATTACTAATAAAGATAATATGCCATTTAATATCGACAGTGAAAATGGTATTGATTATACTTATTCTTGGTTTGAAGGAGATATAAATATTGACGACTTATCTAATGGGAATTATTCATTATATATAACAGCAAATGATAATGAATATATTACAAGAAAACCTATATCTAATGTTTTTGGTGCAACTATGGTATCAACCTTTAAATCATCTAAAAAAACAGCTTTAATTAGAAATAATTATGAATCAAGAGATGCAACTGTTCAGTTATTTATTAGGGATTCTCTTATTGGAGAAAAAACAAGTAATTCAAAATATAACATAAATAACGAATATAGTACAATAAAATTTGTTAACAATAATCTTGTTATTAAAGGTGCATCACATATTATAGGTGGTGACTATGCAGTCGGTACAAATGTTAGTCGTAAACTTATTTTAGAAAATACCGAAACTTTTGAACAAATATCATATGATATTGGAAGTATTACAAATGGAGATTATAAAGTTGAACTTAGAGTACCTGATGGTTTTGATAAAACAAGAGCATGGTTTGAAACTAATATTGATATAAGTAATCTTTCAAAAGGAACATATGTTATTTATATTGCTACATCATCAAATTTATCCGATTATGGAGAACTTCAAGATATCTTTTCTAGAAAAATAAATGAAAGTGTGACAATAGGAGATAAACATTATACATTTAGTGTCAATAAGGAAAAAAGATATCGCATAGAACTTAATGTATCATAAAAAAGAGACCAGTTGGTCTCTTTATTCGTTTATAATAATAGTGTAAGTATTACAATCTTTAATGGTTGATCCTGATGTAATAGGTGAATCATCATGAATATATCCTGCAGGATTATTGCCTGCTTTTGTCGTATAATTAAATGTAATATTTGGATATTGTGCTGATAATTTACTTTTCAATGTTGCAATAGTTGTATTTGCAGAACCACCAGTTACCCAGTTTGGTTGGATTACTAATGTATATGTATTAGAACTATTACAAGTTGGTGTTACAGGATCTGGTTTTTTTATTGGCTCTGGTCCATTACTAATAGTTAATGTTATACTAGTATTTTCAGCAACAACAGAATTTTTACTCATTGATTGTGACATAATATAACCACTATCAACGCTACTACTATATCGATATGTAAATGAACATTTTAATTTAGAACTTGTACATAATGAACTAGCACTGCTTTTTGTTTTTCCATAAAAGTTTGGTACAGTTGTAGATGGCCCTTTAGAGTATATTACTTTAATTGTCTCATTTAAATTAATATATTCACCAACATTAGGTGTGACAGAAATAATTGTTCCAGTAGGGTTTTCATTAAATTCACTATCTTCTTCATAGTGCAAATTTAAGCCATCTGCCCAAGCTCTAAATGATGCCATACTATCAAATTTTTCCATTTTTAGTTTTCCTTTAGAAATAGTAAGTTCAATGATTGTTCCTTCTTCAACTTTACTATTAATAGGGTAGTTACTAGAAACAATGGCTCCGGTTTCTATTTCATTATCATATGCTTCTTTAAATTTTAATTTTAATTTATTATCTGTGATCCATTTTGTGGCATCACTAACATTCATTGATGTAAAATCAGGAATATTAATTTCTTTACCCTTAGAAATAATAATGGTTACAGTTTGTGTTTTTGGATCAATAGTTGTTCCTTCTTTTTCACTTTGACTTATACAATAATCTCTAGATATATTATCGGAAAATTCATAAGTTATTTCATATTTAATACCATTTCTTTTTAGCCATAATGTTGCTTCAAACAAAGATTTTCCTTTCAAATCAATCATCGAAACGCTAGCTAAATCTTCTTCTTTACCAAGGGATACTATAAGTTCAAGTGCATCATTTCTTTTAATTTCACCATTAATATTTTGTGAAATGATAATATCCTTGTCCACGGTATCACTTAATTCATAATTAATACTAACATTGTTCATAAAATTATTATTAATTATCTTTAATGCTTCATCAATATTTAAACCAACTAAATTTTGTAAGATAATCGTTTTATCATAATTTGGCCCACTAGATACTGTTAAATTAATTTCCTTTACATCTTTAATTAATGTATTCGCGTCAATATCTTGATTTATGATAAAATATTCTTTAACTAAATCACTGTATTCATAATTTTGATTAATCTTAATCTTTTTCTGTTCTGCCCAAATAAGAACATCATTTATATTTTTATTAATTAAATTACCAAGCACTTCTCTAGTAGGAAGTTTTATTATATTTAAATTAGTAAGTAAATTGAATATAATAAATAGTCCCATAAATATACCAGTTATACTAAGCATAATATTTTTAATTCTATGTTTTTGAATAATTGAACTAATTCCAAAAGTAATGGTTGTAAGAAAGATAAGTAAACTATTTATAATAACAAATAAATTATTTACCTCATTTTTAGAATTTAAAATATTATATATTAACAATGGGATGTCAATTAAATGAAAATGATTCTGAAAAATTATGTGGAATGGTAGAAGAAATGGGATACAAACCAACAGATGATTATAAAGAAGCAGATCTTGTTATGTTTAATACATGTTGTGTAAGAGAAAATGCTGAAGACAAATTATTTGGAAAATTAGGTGAATTAAAAAGAATAAAAGAACAAAGAGGAACAATAATTGCAATTGGTGGATGTATGATGCAAGAAAAACATATAACAGATAAAATACATGAAAGTTATTCATATACAGATATAATTTTTGGAACACATACATTGCAAAACTTCCCAGAAGATTTATATAATACAATGCAAAGTAAAAAGAAAATGTTAGATATAATGGATATAGATGGAGAAGTTTATGAAGGATTACCAATAAAAAGAACAAGTAATATAAAAGCATCTGTAACAATAATGTATGGATGTAACAATTTTTGTACATATTGTATAGTTCCATATGTAAGAGGAAGAGAAAGAAGTAGACATCCAAAAGATATACTACAAGAAGTAGAACAATTAGCAAAAGAAGGATATAAAGAAATTACATTATTAGGACAAAATGTAAATTCATATTTAGTATCAGAAGATTGGAAAGGAAAAGGACTTGAATATAAAGGAATAAATTCTTTTGCAACATTATTAAGAGAAATAAATAAAATAGATGGAATTGAAAGAATACGTTTTGTATCACCACATCCAAAGGATTTTACAGATGATGTAATAGAAGCAATTGCAGATTGTGAAAAAGTATGTAAATTAATACATTTACCACTTCAATCAGGAAGTTCAAAAGTATTAAAAACAATGAACAGAAAATATACGAAAGAACAATATTTAGCATTAGTTGAAAAAATGAAAGCTAAGATTCCAAATTTAACATTATCAACAGATATTATAGTAGGTTTTGCTGGTGAAACAGAAGAAGATTTTGAAGATACACTAGATGTTGTAAGAAAAGTCTGTTTTGAACAAGTATATATGTTTATATATTCAAGAAGAGTAGGAACACCTGGAGATAAAATGCAAAATCAAGTTCCAGAAGATATTAAACATAAAAGATTTGACAGATTAAAAGAATTAGTTGAAAGTCAAATTGCAAAGAATAATAGTAAATATGTAGGAACAATTCAAAAAGTATTAGTTGAAGGACCAAGCAAAAATAATCCAGAATTATTAACAGGAAGAACTGATAGTAATAAAGTTGTTATATTTGAAGGAAGTAAAGAACTAATAGATACAATAATAGATTTAAAGATTATTTCAGAACATATGTGGTATTTGAAGGGACAAATAATTTAATTTAGTTGAAAAATAATTACAATTTTGGCTGTGTCGAATTTCATTTAAAATGCGGTTACATACACCACGTATGCGCCCTTGCCTTTTAAATAAAATTCTTCTTGCCAAAATTTAATTCTTTTCCAACTAATCTATGTTTCAAGAAAGGAATGATAAAAATGGCAGACTTAAATCAATTAGAATTACAACATCTAAGACACTTAATAGGAGCACATGAAACAGCATATCAAAAATTAAATACTTTTTCTGGTCAAGCTGTTGACCCACAAATAAAACAAATATTTACAAAAGCAGCACAAGATTCTCTAAATACAAAACAAAAATTAATGTCTTTTTTAAATAATTAATTAGGAGGAAATTATAATGGATGAGAAAACAATGGTAAATGATATTTTATCAGGAGTTAAATCAGATTTAACAGCATATCAAACAGCTATATCAGAAGCAGAAAATATGCAATTAAGACAAACATTTCAACAAATAAGAAATAATGATGAAAGTTTTCAATACGAAATGTTCAAGATTGCTCAAACTAAAGGATATTATCAACCTGCACAAAAAGCAACTGTAACAGAAATAAATACGGTAAAAAGTGAATTACAATAAAATTTAGAAAGGAGATGTAAATACATCTTCTTTTTAAGTCTTAATATATTATAAAAGTGATACTATAAGAGAGATATTAAATAATGAATAATTTTTATGACATAAATATATTAGTGAGGAAAATTAAAAATATAATAAAAA
>ERZ825896.1166-NODE-1166-length-30811-cov-6.085057_pt1 | contig 30811 bp, 33 predicted proteins | sample MGYA00519858_ERZ825896 | MGnify/ENA primary metagenome ERZ825896 (study PRJEB31778, sample SAMEA3449214) | human gut metagenome | biome: human gut; feature: human-associated habitat; material: faeces | place: United Kingdom | collected 2010/2012 ...
GAGATTATTTTCCCGTTAATGTTTAAAATTTTTCGAGACATTTTCAAAAGTTATTGACAGTACTAATAAAAAAAGCCCATACCATTTATCCATATATGAATAAATTAAGTTGAGGGGGATTTATGATGAATAACTATTCAAATTATAATGATTACTATAATATGATGAATATATCATCAATTCAAAATAATCAAAATAACCAAAATAATAAGTTAAATCAAACTAATTTTCAAGCAAATAATAATTATAACTTTAACAAATGTACATATGATCAAGTAAATGTACAAAATTTATATGATGCCTATGCAGGTTTTATTAGAGGAAATATGTTTCCTGACCTTTATAACGAATATAAAGTAACAAAGCCTTTTAATATTGAACCACTTAATGAGCAAGCTGAAATGTTAACAAGTATTGATGCTTTATGTTTTGCTAGCCATGATTTAAATCTATATTTAGACAATTTTCCTGATGATAAAAAAATGATTGAATTATACAATCAATACCGCGTGCAAGCAAATAAAATGGTTGAAGAATACGAAAAAAAATTTGGTCCTATTTTTGTAAATAGTGATGCCACAAATACATATCCTTGGTCTTGGGATAATAGGCCATGGCCATGGGAAAATAATTAGGAGGTTTCTTTATGTGGAAATATGAAAAAAAGTTGCAATACCCCGTTAATATTGCAAAAAAAGATTTAAAAATGGCTAAATATATTATCACACAATATGGAGGTCCCGCAGGAGAACTTGCTGCAGCATGGCAATATTTAGATCAAAGATATATTATGCCTGATGAAAGAGGAAAAGCACTTTTAACTGATATTGGTACAGAAGAACTGGCTCATGTTGAAATTATTTCAGCCATGATTTATCAATTAATGAAAGGTGCTTCATTAGAAGAATTAAAAGAGGCTGGTCTTGGTGAACATTATGCTCAATTTGGTATGGATTTGTTCCCATCAGACTCCTTTGGTAATCCATTTAATATGGCTTATATAAAAGTTGCCGGAGATTATATTGCAGATATTGAAAGTGATATGGGAGCCGAACAAAGAGCTAGAGCCACATATGAGCATTTAATGGATCTTACAAATGATCCTGATGTACTTGCTCCACTTGCTTTTTTAAGACAAAGAGAAATAGTACATTATCAACGTTTTAAAGAATTAAGGAATTATTACTTAAAACTTAAAGAAGAAGGTAAATTAAAATAAAAAAATCCATATGGATTTTTTATTTTATACCTAAATAATTACTCACAAACAAAATGAAATTTATTGGTATCAGAAACGACTTCGTTATATGTTAATTCTTTATATTTCTTTTCAATATCAAATTCATTATTACCTAAATATCTAATTTTATCATATGTTATAGCTATTTCATTTCCTAAACCTAAAGCAACTTTATCACATACAGTCGACTCTAACAAAGAATATCTTCCATGTTCAAGAATAATATCCTTTCCTTCAACATTATAAAATTGTATACCACCAAAACCAGCTTTTTCAGAAGCATCATAATTTATTTTACCATTTTTATCCGCAAACATTAATTCCATACCCAAAGTATTAGCAGGACTATAGTCGATAAACACAATATCATCTATTATTTCATATTCTAATGTTGCATCAGTACCACCGTCTCTATGTGCATAAAATTCGGTTTCATTATTATAATTAATTCTATAAGAATTACGCTTATTAAACAATGTATACATATCTACCTTATTTCCATTTACATAAACAATATTATCTTTCATTGTAACATCCATTTTTGCAGTGTCATCTTCTTCTTTAGAATTTATACCATCATTCGTACTATTTTCGTTATCATCTTTGGAATTTTCATTTTCAACGTTATCATTTTTTTGTGAATTGCCTTTTATTACATTATCATAAACAAAATAACCGCCTAAACCTAAAACAAGTATTCCTATGATTATAATGACTATTTTATTACTATTAGCATTTTTCATATCAATCCATCCACCTCTAAATTTATTTTACATTACAATTATTTTAAAATCAATAAAAAATTAGCAATGCATTTAGCAATTTTTTTACCATTGTAATAGCAAAAAACAGATAAAATTTCACTTTTATCTGTTATAAAATTATTAATATAAATTAGGATAAAACAAATCCATTTACTATTTTTAATTCAATTAATAATTATTTGTTTTTAGCAGCTTTTTTAGCATCTCTACAAGCTTTACATCTTTTTGGTTCATTAGTAAAACCTTTTTCAGCATAAAATTCTTGATCTCTTACTGTAAATAAGAATTCAGCACCACAATCAACACAAGTAATTTTCTTATCTTTCTTGTCCATTTAACTTACCTCCTTTTTTAATTTGATTTAATACTTATTTTAGCTTTCAAAGAAAAAAGGAAAGTAACAAAATAATTTTTAAACCAATTTAACTATATCACAACAGTAAATTTTATGCAACTATATTTCAAAATATTTATTAATATGCATATCATTAAATGGAGGTATGTTATGAAAAAAGTATTATTATTATATGGAGGTAATTCTAGTGAACATGATGTATCTATCATGTCAGCAAATTCAATAATTAATAATATTGATACTAATAATTTTGATATAACACCAGTTTTAATTTCTAAAGAAAATGAATGGTGTTTAAGCAGTAAAAATAATTTAAAAAAGAAAATAAAGAGAATAGACAATATTATTGATTATGTAAAACAATTTGATATCGTTTTTCCTATAACACATGGTAATAATGGTGAAGATGGTAAACTGCAAGGAATGCTTGATTTATTTAATATAAAATATGTTGGGTCATCTTGTTTAGCAAGTGCATGTGGAATGGATAAAGAAATATCTAAGATATTATTTAGTAGTATAAATATTAAACAAGTTCCCTATATAACAATTAATAAAAACTATAACCTAGATGATATCAAAAAGGAAATTGCTTATCCAGTAATTATAAAGCCCGCAAATGGAGGATCATCCATTGGTATTTCAAAAGCAAATAATGACAAAGAATTATTAAAAGCAATTAAAGAGGCACTTAAATATGATTCCAAAGTCGTCATAGAAAAATTTATTAAAACAAGGGAATTAGAAGTTGCCGTTATGGAAGATAAAGATCAATTAATTATATCAAATATTGGAGAAATTATATCATGCAACAGCTTTTATGATTTTAAAGCCAAATATAAGAAAAAATCAGAATTAATTATTCCTGCCAATATAGATGCCAATATCATTAATCAAATAAAAGAAACGACTAAAAAAATTTTTTACAAATTTAACCTTAAAGATTATTCAAGAATAGATTTCTTTCTTGAAGATAATAACCTATATATAAATGAAATAAATACTATACCTGGTTTTACAGAAATTAGTATGTTTCCTAAACTTATTATGAATATGGGATATAAGTATAGTGATATAATTAGTATTCTATTAAAAAATAATATAGAAAAAAAATGACTTTAAAGCCATTTTTTTATTTTCTACCATCAAATTTTTTTCTTTGTTCTGTATTTAAAATCTTTTTTCTAAGTCTAATATTATTTGGAGTAACCTCTACATATTCATCAGAATTTATATAATCAAGAGCATATTCAAGTGTAATAGGTCTTGGTCTTTTTAATACAACAGTATGATCAGATCCAGCAGCACGAACATTCGTTAAATTCTTACCCTTAACTGCATTAACGGCTAAATCATTTTCACGATTACATTCACCAACAATCATACCCTCGTATACTTCAACACCAGGTTCTACAAACATAACACCTCTATCTTCTAATGCACCAAGAGCATATGCTGTTGTTTTTCCATTTTCCATAGAAACAAGGACGCCAAGTTTTCTTTCTCCAATATCAGAATTTTCATATTTACGATATTCTTTAAAACTATGGCTCATAATACCATAACCTTTTGTTAAAGTCATAAAGTTAGTTGCAAATCCGATCAATCCTCTAGATGCAATAGTATAAATTAAACGAACTTGATTACCAAAATTACTCATGCTTTCCATAACAGCATTACGCATTCCAAGTTGTTCAATAATTGTTCCAACGCATTCTTCAGGAACCTCTAATTGTAACTCTTCATATGGTTCCATTGTTACGCCATCTATTTCTTTTAAAATTACCTTTGGCTTAGATACTTGAAGTTCAAATCCTTCACGACGCATATTTTCAATTAAAATACCTAAGTGTAATTCTCCACGACCAGACACAATCCATGATTCACCTTCACCTGGTTCAACTTTTAAACTTACATCTTTTTCTGTTTCTTTGAATAATCTTTCTTCTATCTTACGTGCAGTTAAAAATTTACCATCTTTTCCACAGAATGGACTAGAGTTAACACCAAATGTCATTTGTAATGTTGGTTCGTCTATCTTAATAATTGGTAGTGGATCTTCTTTTCCTATTTCACAAATGGTTTCACCAACTGATATATCAGGAAGTCCTGCAATTGCAACGATATCACCAGCATTTGCTTCTGTAACTTCAATACGTTTAATACCTAAGAAGCCAAACATTTTTTGAATTCTAAATTGTTTATAACTACCATCTAATCTAACACAAGTAACCATTTCGTTTACTTTCATAGTTCCACGTTTAACACGACCAATACCAATTCTTCCAACAAAATCATTATAATCGAGTAAAGCTGGTTGGAATTGTAAGCCACCTTCGTGCTCTACTTCTGGAGCTGGTACGTGACTAATTACTAAATCAAGAATTGGATCCATTGTTTCTTTTTGGGTTGCTGGATCTGGGTCTAAACTAGATGTTCCAGCAAGACCAGATGCATATACAACAGGGAAATCTAATTGATCGGCATCTGCTCCTAATTCAATGAATAATTCTAAAACTTCATCTACAACTTCTTTTGGTCTAGCTGTTGGTTTATCTATTTTATTAACTACTAAAATAGGTACAACACCTGCTTCAAGTGCCTTCTTTAAAACAAATCTCGTTTGAGGCATAGTTCCTTCATATGCATCAACTATAAGAAGTACACCATCAACCATATTCATAATTCTTTCAACTTCGCCGCCAAAATCAGCATGTCCTGGAGTATCAAGAATATTAATACGATAACCTTTATAATCAATTGCTGTTGTTTTAGAAAGAATAGTAATACCTCTTTCCCTTTCAATAGCATTCGAATCCATTACACATTCAACAACCTCTTCATTATCTCTAAAAGTACCTGACATTTTTAATAATTTATCAACCATTGTTGTTTTACCATGGTCAACGTGTGCTATAATTGCGATATTTCTTATATTTTTCATAACAATACACTTCCTCTTTTTTGACTGTGATATTATATCACATCTTTTTATTGTATGTAAATAAATTTTTAAAATTTTGTTCAATATTACACAAAAGAAGGTAAAGCCACTTTTCTCATAAGTTTTATGCCTTACCCAATAATTTTAAAACCAATAAAAGAATTACCAAAGCAACTAGTATAATAACATAGTGCCCAACACTCTTATCATCATCATAAAAACTTTTGCCTTCTTCATATATTTTATCACAATCAATTGCCTTTCTCGTATATGATTTTTCAAAAGCCTTACAATTATCACTATCTCCATACACATAACACTTTGTCTTTGAGCAAAAATACTTCGCTCCACCTACTTTACCTTTATACTTTTTCTTTTCAACTAAGTATTTGCAACTACTACATGCCACAATCATCACCTAATGGTATTATAGCACAAACAATATTGAAATACAAAATATAAAATGGTATAATAAATTATATTAATGGAGGTCTTATATGAATAACATAAAGAAAGATTCTATGTCACTAGTTGCATCTATCCTACTGCTTATACTTGGAGTTATACTTATATCTAATCCTGGTGGTGTTGTCAAATTTATTACATACATTTTAGGTGGTATTATTATCATAATTGGGATTGCCAAAATTATAAGTTATCTTAAAATTAAGAAAAATATGAATATCCAAAATACAAATGATTTTATTATTGGTATTATATCAATAATTATTGGAATTGTTATTATATTTTGTTCATCTGCAATTGAATTTGTAATTAGACTAAGTATGGGAGGATGGATATTATATAGCGGTATAACTAAATTAATTATTTCATTAAAATTAAAAGAAATTAATGTTAATAATTGGTACTTAGTTCTAGTATCATCAATTATTATGATTGCATGTGGATTATACATTATTATTAAATCAAATTTAGTATTAAGTGGAATTGGTATCGTCTTAGTAATATATGCTATTATAGATATAGTACAATTTATTATGATTCCAAAAAGTAAAAATCCAGATATTATTATCAAATAATACAAAAACTTATAAAGTTTATAGCTCTATAAGTTTTTTTTATGTTCTTCGTTTCTATCACCAAATATTTGTTTATAATACTCAATTTGTTCTTTTAATTCTTTAATCTCTTGCTGACTATTTAAATACTGTTGTCTAAGTAATTCTAATTCTTTTTTCATACTTAAAAAAGTTTGAGTATCATCATTTTCAGTATATAAAGAACTTTCTTTATTATTTATATTACTATTATCATAATTATCTTTATGACTATTTAGTTTATTTAATATATCATCATCCAAATAAACTTCCAATGTTTTATATAGTTCTAAATTATCATTACATTCATATTTTATGATATCAAGTTCTGTAGTTAAAATATACCCATTTTTATCAATTCTAAACTTACTATAAATTCTATCAGAAGCATTTTTTATTGCATCACCATAATTAATAGATGAAAATGGAGTTAAAGATACTAATCTAAATAATTTATTTACTTCATCATATTCATAACTAATTTGACTATTTGGATTATTTTTATTCAAATAACTAACAAACATTCTAACAGACTGTTCATCATCACATTTTTCTAAATCACAATTATATTTAGTTTTTATCTTTTCATAATCATCTTCTGTAAGCATTGATAAAGCTCGTTGTATATAACTATATTGTCCTCTCCTAAAAATGGTATTAGGTTCATTAACCATATCCAAAGGTGCAGATATTGATATTATATAACAATCATCTTTAAAACTATTTTTAGAAGAATCATACCACCCACATTTTTCACCATATATTATTAAATTGGGATTAACCTCTTTTAATTCTATAATCACTTTTTCATATTTTTCTTCATCTGCAAATTTAGCTTTATAATGATAAATTTGATTATTTAAATAATCATCATTATTATCATTATTATATTTAAATAAATTTGATGTATCTTTATTATCAACATTTTCTTTTCTTTTTCCACTTATTGCTACATTAACCACATATTCTTCATAGTGCTTTATCTTATAATAATTAATTACAGCTGGTAGATCTTTTAGATTTTGAATATTAAGTTCATCATTAAAGAACTGTGTACTAAAATCATTAATCATATCTTCATTGGTGCATATACCTCTAATAATTTTGCCATTTTTCATAAAAAGAGGTGATACAAGCACGTGATTATTAGAAATATCATAATAGCATATAAATTCTGTATTATACTCACTAGAAAATCCTTTATATAAAACTATTACATCATGATAGGTGCCATCTGAATATTCAAAACATGTATAAACACCTTCAACTATTCCTTTACTAGGAATGTTTATATCGTAAGATTTTTTCCTTTTATGTACTACATCATCAACGATGTTATATGGTAATGTCTTTTCTTTTAAACAGGTTATTTTTGAATAAACAGGTTCATTATTCTCTAATTTTCTTAATTTTTCATCATAATCCTGCAAAAGTCTAATACACTTATCTTTATCCTCAACATCAATAGTATTATCGTTTATCATATTACCGTTTGCATCATATAAGTTTTCTTTTATAATTTTAATACTTTCTAATAATTTTCTCTTCAATATTTGTGATTTAGTCTCATTTATATATTCCACTTGTTCCTCCTCATAGTCTCCTATAACTTTATTAAATCATTAATAAAAACAATTGTCAAATATCTTTTAAGTATTTAAAAAAATATCACTACTTTGATATTTTTTATAATTCATCATCATCAAGAGATGTAATCTTTTCTTGATCAACTTTTTTAAGAGAAGCAGAAATCACTTCCTTATTTTCAGAAATATCATTCATAAGGTTTTCAATAATACTTCTTTTATTAGTAATAACCTTACATTCAGATGTTATTTTTACTTGACCTAGCTCTAACTCTTTTGTTTCAATACTAGTTAATGTTGCATAATCTTTATCAAAAATATCCATAATTTGTTTACGAATAACATCAGAAATTTCTCCTTCACATGTAACTTTTAAAACGAAATCATCATATATTTTAACACGTTTAGTTAAATGCACTTTACGTGTAAAATATCTAAGTACAATATTACTAAATAAAATAAAACATGTACCAATAGTTGCTTCAACAATTAATCCACCAGCACAAAGAACCCCTATGGCAGCATTGCACCAAAGTGTTGCTGCTGTATTTAATCCTTTTATATTAGTACCATCTTTAATAATTACACCAGCGCCTAAAAAACCTATACCTGATACTACTTGTGATGCTATACGTGTAACATCATATGCCATCATTTGTACTGAAAAACTTACAAACATAAAGGTTCCAATACTAACTAACACACTCGTTCTAAGTCCAATAGCACGCCCTCTTACTTGCCTTTCAAGCCCAACAAGTAAACTTAATAAAAAACTAATTGATATTCTATACAAAAATACCCTGTATTCCATATTCTCCTCCTATTTTATTATTCTTTTAAATTCATTTGGTATATTACTTTTAAATTCATATATTTCCCCTGTTATAGGATGTTTAATTTTTAATAATAATGCATGTAAATAAAGTCTTTTTTCATTAGATTTACCATATTTCTTATCACCAAGTATACTATAACCATAATTAGATAACTGCACTCTAATTTGATTTTTTCTACCTGTTTTAATTAATATATTTAATAATGAATATTTATCATTACTTTTTAATTTTTCATACTCTGTTACAGCTTCTTTACCATGATACTTATCTGTTACATATACTAAATGATTTTTATTTTCATTTAAATAATCTTTTAATACCATTTTATCCGGATTTATATTTCCATTTACAATAGTAATATATTCTCTCTTTATAGCTAGTTCATTCCAATTATCCTGAAATAAATTTTTTATTTTTTCATTTTTAGTAAACACAACAATACCTGATGTTTCCCTATCTAATCGATGAACAATAAATACTTTTTCTTTTTTTCTTTTTAAATATTCAAGCACATAATGATATAAAGTTTTTTCTTTTTCTTTATTGGTTGCCACTGTAAGTAAGTTGCATGGTTTATTTACAACTAGAAGTTCATTATCTTCATATATAATTTCTAACTTATTATATTCATCTATTCTTTGAATACTATTTATTTTAACAATATCACCTTTTTTTAATTTATAATCATATCTTGTTGTTTTTATATTATTAACATATATTCCATTTTTTAACAATGTTTTAATATTATTTTTTGATTTTCCTTGTATGTTTTTATATAAAAATTCAAGTAATAAAATATTTTCACTTACCTCATATTCCATATATATCAGTTCCCTTTGTAAAATCATATCATTTTTAAGAAAAAAAGAAAAGATATAAATCTTATTCCTTTACAAGTTTAGATGCAGCTTTCATAACACCAAGTTTACCATAATCAAAGGTTAGTCCCCCTTGCAAATAAGCAATATATGGGCTTCTTATTGGCCCATCACAAGATAGTTCTATTGATGATCCCTGTGTAAAGGCACCTGCTGCCATAATAACTTTATCTACATAACCTGGCATATCCCATGGTTCTGGTATGGCAAATGAATCTACTGGTGATCCTTGCTGAATACCTTGACAAAATTTTATTAAATCATCAGCATTGCCAAATTCAATATTTTGAACAATATCAGCTCTTAAATCATTATATTTAGGTTCAACTTTATATCCCATTTTTTCAAGAAGCAGACTTGCAAAGACAGCTGTTTTTAAACTGCTTGCAACAACAGATGGAGCAAAAAATAAACCTTGTAATATTGATTTATTAATACCAAGTGTTGGTCCAACTTCACGTCCCTCTCCAGGTAAAGTAAGCCTCTCACCACATAAATCGATTAAATCTTTACGACCACAAATATAAGCACCATTTGGTGCAATACCACCACCTAAATTTTTAATAAGTGATCCAACAATAATATCAGCACCAACCATTAATGGTGTTTTCTTTTCCACAAATTCGCAGTAACAATTATCAATCATAATAATAACATCTTTATCAATATTTTTAATAAACCTAATTACTTTTTCTAACTTTTCTATCGTAATACTTTTTCTAGTTGAATATCCTTTAGATCTTTGTATTTCAATCACTTTAATTTTTTTGGTCTTTAAAGTTTGTTCAATTTCCTCATAATTAAAATCATCATTAATTAAATCTATTTGTTCATAATTAACATTAAAACTTTTTAGCGAACTAGCATTTTCTTTAATACCAATAACCTCTTCTAAAGTATCATATGGTTTACCACTTATACTAAGAAGAGTATCCCCAGGTCTTAAAAGAGCAAATAAAGTAACTGTTAGAGCATGACTACCTGAAATAAACTGACTACGTACTAAACTATCTTCTGCGCCCATTATATCACTATAAATTTTTTCAATAGTCTCTCTACCAATATCACCATATCCATATCCTGTAGTACTATTAAAATGAGCCTCACACAATCTATTTTTTTGAAAAGCCTCTAATACTTTTAAACTATTATATGAACAAACTTCATCTATTTTTTTTAATACTGGTTCTATTTCTTTTTGAACTTTTTCACTTAAATCTAATATATAATTAGATACTCCAAATTCATTATCCATTTGTACCTCCATCAACTTTAATAATACTATTATTTATATAACTTGCATCACTACTTGCTAGAAAATAAACGACCTTAGCAACCTCAACAGGATCAGCAAATCTCCCTAAATATATTTTGCTTTCCTCTGCTTTTCTAAACGTTTCATCTATATTCTTATTCATATCTGTATCCATCCAACCAGGACAAACGCAGTTTACTCTAACGTATGGTTTTAGGGCAAGAGCAAAATTATGAGTAAGGGAAATAATACCCGCTTTGGAAGCATCATAATCCATACTTTCCTCATAATTAGCCCCTATTGCATTATTACTAGAAATATTAATAATTGTTCCCTTTTTATCATCTAGCATTTCCTTTGCTACATATTTACTTACTAAAAAAGTACCAACTAAATTAGTATTTAACACTTCTTTAAATTCTTCACTATCTTTCATAGTAAAATTATTATCCATAGATATTCCAGCATTATTAACAAGAACATCAATATGATGAAAATATTTTATTATTTCTTTTATCATTAATTTTACATCTTCTTCATTTGATATATCACTTTTTATACAAAGAACATTTATATTATATTCCTTTTCTAATATTTCCTTTAATGCTAAAGCACACGTTTCATTTTCTTTATAATTGATAACAACATCATAGTTTCTCTTGGCAAACTCTGTTGCACACTTCGCACCAAGTCCACGACTTCCACCAGTAATTAATACTACTTTTCGTTCATTTTCCATATATTACTCCTTCAAGTTATAAATTCTATTATTCATTTTATCAATTTAAATAGCCAAAGTAAAGATTTCAATTTAAGAATTCAATTAAATTATAATTATCTTTTATTATTTCTTCAACAAAAATTGATGGATTTTTAACAGGAACAAATAAATATACATTTCCTTTTGTTCTAGTTAAAGCAACATAAAATAATCTTCTCTCTTCATCATATAAATAATTGTTTTCATAAGGAAGTAATAAATTAATCAATAAATCATTTTCTAATTTATTAGGAAATCCAAGTAATTTATCTTCTAAATTTAATATTACAGTTGCTTCTTCCTCTAACCCTTTTGATTTATGTACCGACATAAATTGAATATTTTTACGCTTATCTTTAGTATAGACTATTTTATCTTCTAATTTAATAAAATTATTACTTAAGATATCTATATCTTTATTATTGCGACCAAGAATTAAAATATTTATTTCTTTTATATAAGAAAATAAATTATCAATTTCTTTTATATTTTTATATCGATATAGCTTAATCGGTTTATCTAAACTTTTATTAGAGTTTAATTGCTTTTTAATTTGCAACTTATTCTTCATAATAAAATCACCTGATACTTTAATTATTTCTTGGCTATTTCGGTATGTATTATTAATATAAAATAATTTAGAATATAAAAAATATTTTTTAAAATTGGTAAACATATCTAAGTTACAACCATTAAAACGATATATTGATTGAAAATCATCACCTACAGCAAGTATTGATGCATTAGTTTTATCTTTTATGGCTTTTATTAAACTATACCTACTATATGATGTATCTTGATATTCATCTATAATAATATATTTATATTTAAAATTAACTTTATTTTCATATACTAACTTTGTTGCTTTATTTATCATATCATGAAAATCAATTAAACTATTTTTTTCTAAATATATTTGGTAGTTAATATATATTTTTTTAATAATTATTAGAAGTATTATTTCACGATTTCTTAACATTTTATTTTTTAACTTTTTAATTTGTTGTTCTATATCATCAAATTTATTAAATAGATAATTGTTTGCTTTAAAAATATTTATAAAAGAATCTATTATTTTTGATAAATTTAAGAATATATTACCTTCACTGCTAATTATTTCATATATTTTATCATAACTATTATTATTTATTTTAATGCTAAGTTCTCTAAATATATCTTTTAATAAAGTAAAGACACTACCATCCGTAAAATTAATAGGATGTATTTCGTAAACTTTACAATTAAAATATTTTTTAATATTATCCAAATAACTAAATAAATCAAAAACTTCTAAATTATTATTATCTATATAAATATGTGTTTTTATAAAAACAGCATAATCTAATAAATAAAAGGCATATACATAATTATTTTGATAAATTCCTAAACATCTATATTCATATCTAACATTAAACATATATAAATAATTAGACACAATTATATCATATATATTTTGTATGTTATATCTATTATCAATCTTAACATTATTATTTATAACAAAATAAGTAATAAAATCATAAAATAGTTCTTTATCTTTAACTAATTCATTTTTAAAATAGTCCTTAATTAGATTACTAATAAGACAAGTATCACATATATTAATTTTAACCATACTACTTTTAAATATTTTTAACCCAAGTTTATGAAAAGTTAAAACATCAATATCATAATTATATTGTTTAGTTAAAGCCTTTTTTAAAGAAATAGTTGTAAAATTAGTAAATGATATACATAGTATTTCCTTTGAATTAATATGTTTATATTCTATCAAATATCTAATTTTTCCAATCATCGTAAGTGTTTTGCCTGATCCAGCACCAGCCACAATAAGTGATGCATCTTCATCAGATAAAATAGATAATCGTTGATTATAATCTAAAGAATATCCATTAACATTACTAAGTAAATTATTAGTATCTTTTAATAATTTATCAATAACATCATTATTGTGAATATCTATATATTTATCTAAATTTTTATAATATTTTTTGAACCTTTTTATTTTAAAATTAAATAAATATTTAATACTTTTATATTTTTTATATAAACTATAATATTTATCTTTTAATTCACTTTTTCTTTTTAAATTAATATAATCATTACTTTTTATTATAGAAAAAAATCTTGCATATTATCACCTAAATATATATACAAGATTTATTATTTGATTTCCTTTTTATTTTGTGAAATATTATTTATTAGTATTCATATAATAATTTCGTTCTGCAATGCTTGCGGAAACATCCTCTAAGTCCTCTAAGGCATCATCATAACTATTATCTAAATAGTCTTCTATTAAATATATTAATTCATGCATACTCATGCATTTTTTATATTTGATATCATATCTTTCTAGTACATTTATTTCATTATTTGATAATAATAAATTTCCTTCTCTTTTTAGCATATTTCCTTCAAAATCGATATCATTAATTATTTTATCTATATTATACTCTTTCATTTATTTACTCTTTCTATTTATCTAGCAAAATTTGGTTATACCTCATAAACAATGATAGCATAGAAAAGCATATTTGTATACACTAAAAGCATCCAACTTGGATGCCTATAATTATTTAATATCAATAATCTTTTTTGTTTCTTCTTCTTGTTTTTTAGGAATTGATATTTTCAAGATACCATTATTGAATGTTGCTTCAATAGCATCTTCATCAACTTCTCCTAAATAGAATGAGCGTTCTACTTTTCCATAGTATTTTCTTTCACGGCGAAGATATTTTTTATCATGCTCTGTTGTCTCTTTCTTAACCTCCGCAATGATATTTAAACTTCCTTTATTAAACTCAATTTTTATATCATTTTTATCATATCCTGGAATATCAGCCTCAACATAATATACATTATCCTTTTCATATATATCACATTTCATTCTTTCATCCATTTTAAAATCATCTAACATATCATCAAAAAATATTCTACTTGGTAACATAAACATTCCCTCTTTCTTTATTATTTAGATATTACCTCGCAAATTAAATTACTTATTTCGGTTGGATTTTCTATTGGTAATCCTTCAATTAATCTTGCTTCTGAATACAAAATCTTTGTATATTTTTGAAAAGCATCTTTATCATTTTTATACAAATCTTGTAACTTCTTAGATATAGGATGTTTTTCATTAATCTCTAGAACTACCTCTGCCTTTATTTTTTCATCTGTTGGCATTGCATTTATAACTTTTTCCATTTCAACTGATATATCACCTTTTGTTGTTAAACAAACAGGATGTTTTTTTAATTTATTTGTAAACTTTACATCAGCAATATTTAATTCTTTTTTCATGCTTTCTAGTAAATCTTTATTAGATTCATTTAATTTTTTAATTTCTTCTTTTTTATTATCATCATCTAAATCTAATTTTTCATTACTTACATTTACAAAATTCTTACCGTCATATTGCATTAATGCATTAATTACAAATTCATCTACATAATCAGTTAAATAAAGAATTTCATAATCTTTTTCTTTAACTTGTTCTACTTGTGGTAAATTATCAATTTTATCATAAGTTTCGCCAGATGCATAATATATATCAGTTTGGCTATCTTTCATATTTGAAATATATTCTTTTAAAGTTATTAAATCTTTACTCTTTGATGAACTAAATAAAAGTAAATCTTGTAACTTTTCTTTATCCATACCATAATTATTATAAACACCGAATTTTAATTGTATACCAAAGTTCTTAAAAAATTTAGTATATAATTCCCTATCATTTTCAAGCATATCCTCTAATTCTTTTTTTATTTTAGATTCAATACCTTTAGCAATTGTTTGAACTTGTTTTGTCTTTTGAAGCATCTCTCTTGAAATATTAAGAGATATATCATCCGTATCAACAATACCTTTTACAAAACTAAAATAATCAGGTAATAAATCAGCACATTTATCCATGATTAGAACACCATTTGAATACAAGCTTAATCCTTTTTCATATTCTTTTGTATAAAAATCAAATGGAGCATGAGATGGTATAAATAATAAGCTTTTATAACTACATAATCCTTCTACTGATGAATGAATAACTTTTAATGGTTTTTCATAATCATAATACTCATTAGTATAAAAATTATTATAATCGTCTTCGCTTACATCTTTTTTATTTTTATCCCATAATGGAATCATACTATTTAGTGTCTGAATTTCTTTAGTATCTTCTTTATCCTTTTCATGAGATTTAACAGTTACTTCCATTTTAATTGGATATCTTATATAATCAGAATATTTCTTTACTAAACTTTTTATTTTATATTCTGTTAAGTATTCACTATAATTATCATCATCAGTATCATCTTTAATATAAAGAGTTATTGTTGTACCAACAGTTTCCTTATTAGACTCTTTTATTTCATAGCCATCAAGTCCACTTGATACCCATAAATAAGCCTTATCACTATCTACTGATTTGGATAATACCTCAATTTTTTTACTAACCATAAAGGCTGAATAAAAACCGACACCAAATTGTCCAATGATGTTAACATCATCCTTCTTCTCTAACATTTCTTTAAAAGATAAAGAACCACTTTTAGCAATTGTACCTAAATTATTTTCAAGTTCTACATCCGTCATACCACAACCATTATCACTAATAGTTATCGTTCTATTTTTTTCATCGATTGATAAAGAAATTTCCAAATTATCTTTATTTATTTTTATTTTATCATCTGTTAAAGATCTGTAATGTAACTTATCTAGTGCATCAGATGCATTTGATATTAATTCTCTTAAGAATATATCCTTGTTTGTATAAATAGAATTAATCATTAAATCTAATAACCTTTTTGACTCTGATTTAAATTCTTTCTTTTTCATGTTGCCTCCTTGTCAGCTTCCTGCCAACAATTATGTTATACCACATTCTTTAGCACTTGTCAAGCAAGAGTGCCAATTTAATTTATAAAAATAAGTTAACTATTTTTAATTAACTTACTTTCTCCTGTACGATAATCAATTTCTATTCCATCTTGTATATTATATACAAAAATATTAAATTTTATACCTTCCCCATTATCTTCTATTGATAAAGCTTCCATTTGTACCCCACTTGCAAGTAAATTATCTCCATCATATATAGGTGTAACTCTATATAAAACATGATTATTAGTTTCCTTTATATAAGAACTAACCATATTTTCGAACTTTAGCATACTAATCGTATTCATATGTCTTGTACAAGTTATTAAATTCTCTTCATTTGCATTCTCACCAGTTAACTGATATCCAATTAAATGGCATCTATTATACAAATATTTACCATCAATATTATTATATTTTACTGTATGCCATCCTGATGGTTTAATCATTCCAATACTACCTCGTTCTTCAGTTGGTATTAAATCCTTACCTATGTTAGCAAGTGCTAAACCAGTACGGCCCAGACCATCAAGGTCACTATATTTTTCAAATGATTTAGTATTTATATACTTTTCATCAAAAAGAGGTTCATTATTATTTATGACAATATAATCTTCACCTGAGTATTTTGGTAAATTATCTATATTATAGGAATGTTTAAATTTTATGGGATTATTAAAAGAAATAGTACTTGTAATATTATCATTAACAAATCTAACAATATCCTTTGAATAATATCCACCAATTCCAAACATACTTAAAATTGTCAAAATAAAAATAGACATTTTTCTTTTTTTCTTCTTCATAACAACACCTACTATAAAGATTATAGCATTAAAATTTAAAAGTAACAATAAAGACATAGATTAGTTTCTATGCCCCTATATTATCTAATTATTACTTTTTTATTAATATTTATAATACTTATTTCTTTTTTTAATTCCATAAATTCACCAGTTTTATCAAATAAAATTATAGAATTAATAAATTCATCATTAGAATCATTATGAAATTTATTTAAACATTTAGCAACATTATCAATTTTTAAATATATTTTAAAACCACTAGATTCACTATCATATCCTAAATATTTAATAATATCATTAGTTGCCTTAGTATTACTAGTCAATATTGTTATTTGAAGTGTAATTAAATCGTCATCTATTTTCTCATTATAATAAACACAATAAACATTCATGTTAGATTTTAATTTATGTGAAAGGTTGGCTAAAAAAGTACATAAATTATTTCTTTGAATATCTATTTGACTAATCATCATATTTTATCCCTCATTTATAATGTTGTTATTATACTATGCTTATTTTATTAAATCAATATCTTTTTATATCAATAATTTTACATCATTCTAATAAATTTTTCTATAGTATAATTATATTAGCAGGGCATCTTTATTTACTAATAATATCAAGTTCATTTATATATTTTAATATTTTTAATTTGATATGGTGATAATTGCATACATATACACTTTTTTTAAATTCCTTTTATAATAAGGCAGCAGTTTATCTAATTTGTATAATTAAATATGGGTGTTTAAATTAAATATATCTTTTTTCATTATATGGATCATTATATTTTTAGAAATTAATACCCATTTTGTTCTGCACCATATAAAGCCTGTTCGTAAGTAAATCCTTCATACTCTAACTGTTTAATTAATCCTTTTTTTGAAAATCCTGATATTCTTAAATAACTTTCTGCTTGCTTTTTTGCATTAATTTGGCTTACTGTTTCCTTAGATAAATTATTACTAGTTGAGTTATTAGAATTATCGTAGCTATTAGAATTATCATTGTTGTTAAAAGTTGTATCTTCATCTTTTTTGCTATCACTTGATGATAAATTATTTTGTTGATTATTAACAGTATTTGATGCATTTTTATCAGAATTATTACTAGCGTCGTTTATTTTTTCATTACTTTGTTTATTATTAATTTCATCAATAGTATTATTATTTTGATTATTGTTAGTAGAATTATTTTTAATTGTTTTATTTGCAATATCAACATTACTTTTAATTTTATTTATTATAATATTAATATTATTTTTCTTTTGGATAGTAATCTCTTCATTAGTTGCATTTTTTTCAATTTTAATATTATTTTGTTTATTATTTTTATTTATTTCAGTTTTACTATTAGAATTAGAACATGCTGTAATATAAATACATAAAAGTAGTATCGATAATATAAATTTAATTTTTTTCTCCTTTAAAATTTAATTTTAATATAAAATATCTCTCTAACTAAAGTATTATCATTTATGTTAGTTGTCTTAATACCATTTAAGATGACATAGAGAGTTAAAATAAAGCTTTAAGCCTAAATGCTCACATTATGTGTCCGACTGTTTAGATCAAATTATTTGACAAATTTCTATATTTTTTTATTTTTTATATAAATAAAAATCAGGCTGCATTAACCTGATTTTATTATACCTATATGAGGCAATACCAAAATGAGTTTTGCACCCAAGTAGTAAAAGTATTTAATAATACTTGATAAATTAAGTTTATCAAAATTAACTCTAATAATCAATAACTATGCACCAATTTTTTCTTTTTCATCAGTAATAGTCTTATTTTTTATATGATATTCTATATTACGTTTTTCACAAAAATCTATAACTTTATACGCTAATTCATTGTAATATTTTTTATAATTTTTATATTCTGACACTTTTTTATTATAGTGTAATCTACCAAATATTATTTTATCTGTAAAAGAAACAGCATTTAATATTTCATCAAAATCTTGTTCTATAAAATTTGGTGTTGGATAAGGTTCAATACTAACCCAGGTCTTACAGCCATTATCATGTAAATATTTTAAACTTTCTATTCTATCTTTGTAAGGTGCTGAACCCGGTTCCATTTTTTCTCTAAATTCTTCATTTAAAGAAATTAATGTTATACCATAACTATTATCTTTACTTAAATTTGCTAGTTCTTTAGGTAATGTTCCTTTAGTTAATGCTGTACAAGGAATATTATAACTATTTACTAATTTTAAAATTTCTATAGATAAATTACAAATATCATCATATTTATACATAAATGGATCTGTAGTAAAACATAAATGAACACTATTTATTTTATCTTTTAATTTTGGCAATTCTTTCTCCAATAATTCAATAGCATTATTAACTATAATAGGTTTTATCCATTCATTATAATTTTTTACTTTTCCAAAACGTCTTGCTAACATAAAAGCATAACAAGGATACATACAACCATGCGAACATCCCTGAACGTGATTAATTGTATAATCTCCATATTCTACGCCTGTTTTGTATAAAAGAGATTTTCTTTCCATTGACTCACTACATTTCATGATTTCATAACCTCCTTTACTATTATTGCATTTTAATTATACCACAGCTTATTCAATTATTAAACTCTTAAATTGAATATAACTGTCATCTGGAAAACTATTTTTTCTAGCTGGTACACCATTTATCTTTATAACAGATTCAATTTTACCATCTTCTGCCAAGTATCTCATTGCTTTAGTATAATAACTAGAAGGAATATACGGATGTTTTTTTATTTCGTTTTTTATACTATTTGATAACACTCTTTTTCCGTTATAAATCCTATAAATATATTCTGATAATTCAGATATAATAATTTCATCTTTAGGATAAAACACAAGATGCATTTGTCCACCAGTTTTATCAACTAAGTATTCAAAATCAGAAGATTCTTCTGAAGATAACTTGTTTAAAACTGTTTTCATAGTATCAAAACCATTAATGTTTTTTGTAGCATATACAAGACTCATTTTATAATGTCCCGTTTCTCTTTGAATATCAAAATTTAATGTATATGAAGCCCCAACTTCTAAGAGTCTTTTTTTATAATAATCCGTAATAATATTTATCCTATCTTTGCCTGATTTGTTTTTGACTTTATTCTTTATTTCTGAAGTATCTTCTATACCATATAGTATTTTTAAAGAATCATTAATTTTATCAACCTCAAAAAATCGCGATAATTCTTCGACCATTAAATTAAATAAAAGTTCTACTTTATCATATTTTTTCAATAATCCTTCATTTAACTCAAACGGAACCGAAAATTTAAAAGGATCTATAAAGAAAAATGAAGGCATCATATTATCAACTTTCGATAAAAGATTTTCAATAAACTTTTCATGTGTAGAATTTGAAATTGCAATATTTATATATTCATTAATGTTATTAAATTTATATTCATCTATACTTTTTCCAATATAATTTTCAATATTTTTCTTTAAAGCATTATAATTATTTATATCACATTCTATAAATATTAAATTAATTGATTTTACATTCATGTTGGGATATTTTTTTGCCTGTTCTATGAAATCAAAAGCTTCTTTTATAATGATCAGTGGAGAACCATAATTTCCATCATCATACAAACCAGTGCCTGCAAAAGTATCTACAATTAAACAATTAGAATTTCCATAAGGATTCAAAACCACTTTTCTCATCCAAGTCTTTATATATTCATTTAAAACCATTAGTTTTATTTTAGAATGTTCTTCTAAATTATTAAAAAATTCTTTTCTATCTTTTTCAGCCATAATTAAATTTCTCCCCTTACCAAAAAAAGGCAATACAAAACTTGTTCAAAGTCTGTACTAGCCCTTTAAATCTAGAAATATTATATCAAATAATTCTACAAATTACTACAAATTCATTAATTTCTTTAATGTTTTAAATTATTTTTTCTGATTTCTAATTTCATTTTGTATTCTTCTAATTCTTTTAAATAATCCCTTTTAAAATAGTTTTCATATAACCATTTAACTCCTTCTTCTTTAACACATATTACGCCTTCATCTTCAAATGTTATAGGATAAGGAAATACTTTTCTCATTCTATACAGAGCTACATGAATAGCACTTATACTTTTACCAAATTTATATGGTAAAAATCTTAATGAAGTAGATACATATTTATTTCTTTTATGATCTATTCCTAACTCATTTTCTAAATCAAAAATTTTTGCTTTATAAAATTCTATTTCGGAGATTAAATAATGTACTTCTTTGTTGAAGTAAACTTTTCTTAACCACTCAACACATTCTTTATTTATATACATTTTTGATTCAGTAATTTTATCTCTATTTATCCATAACAAATAATCATACATGTGTCTTCTTTTTATATTTCCTAAAACTCTTCCAAATTGTTTTGTTGTTAGCAAAAACATATTTTGAACTTCTTTCCTTTCTAACCATTCTTCACTCATAAAAATCTCCTTTCAAAATAGTAGGGAACGGGTAACGTAATATAGGAATTCAATATATCAAGCATGGTGTTGACACACCCATCTACTTGTTAGGGGATATCCCTAAAACCCATTAATATAGTCTCCGACGGTTTGTTTATTTTCTTCAGATTTTTTACTTATTTCTTTTGATTTTTCAATCATTTCTTCTACTTCTTTTTCATAGTTCTTATTATTAATTAATACTTCAGAAAGCAAAGAATAAGGTACATCCTTTGCATTTTCTTTAAAATACTCCAACAATTGTGGCACAACTATTTCAAAGAAATAATTAATAAAATTCACCTTCTTTCTAAAATTTAGACAAAAAAAGAACGATTTCTCGTTCAAAAATTATTATACTTTTATAATTAAATTTCTATAATTTCTTCAATTTCTAATATTTTATAATTAATATTAAATTTTTCAAAATTATATTTCATATATTCCATATCTGTAGGATAAGCATCATTATCCATATGAATTGGTAATACTAATTTAGCGCCTAATTCATTTGCAAATAAAGAAGCTTCATATGATGACATAGTAAGACCGTGTGCTGTTATTGGTAATGCAACAACATCAGCTTTATAATCATTTTTAAAACAGATTGTATCACTTGTTATATATAATCTACAACTACCATTATCAATTATATATCCAACATTTTCAAAAACTTCTTTACCATCCTTTAAGTTAGGATTATATCCATGAATCGCTTTTACAACTTCTACTTTTACATTGTCAAATTGAAATACATCATTTTCTTTTACAATATTAACTTCTATTTCTGGATAAGTATTTTGTACTTCTTGAGTAGAATATATCGGTTTGTTTAATTCTTTTAAAGCATCAATTTTAATATGATCACCATGCTTATGAGTAATTAAAATTATATCGGCTGTTTTCCAATCATCTAGAAATTTTTTTTGATATTTTAAACTTCCTGCATCAATTAATATTTTTTTATTGTTTGTTTCAACCATTAAGCATGATTGAGGATATTTTGTAATTTTCATAATATTATATTTTCTCCTTAATTTTTTCTTAAATTATGATTAACTAATTCTTTTTGTTTAATGTTCAATATAGTCGATATATCATCACATAATAAATTTCCTATATTTTCATCTTTACTATTTTCATTACATTTATTAGTAATATTCCAACAAATTGAATTTCATATTTATCACCTCCAAAATTCCTGATATATACATATATATTTTATCATATTTTAAGTATTAATTGATAATAATGTTAGATTTTCTTTATCAAATCTATTATCTTTTTTATTAGGAATTATCTGCGACAAATTATTATCTTTATTTAATTTTTCTAAACTAAATGACTTAATATTTATATTACTTTTATTAATTTTATAAAACTCACTTAAAGATTTAATATAATTATCTATATCTTCTTTTGATTTATAATTAGATAATATTATACTTTTATCATTAAAATTAACTACTAAATCAAAACAGTTTTCTCTAAACATATAACAAATATTTTTAATTTCTTTTTCATTAATATTAATTTGTTTAATAGTTACATTTTTATTTTTATCTATTTCAATACTAATATTATCAATATATTTAAATACTAATTCTTGCTTTTGTTCTTTGAGTAACTTATCCCATAGTTTATTTTTTCTTACATAATAAGATTTATATTTTATTTGTTCTAGTTGTTTTAAATTATATATTAATCTCATCTCATTTTTATGATTTCCTGAACTTTCTTTTATAGATAAATCTTTTATTTTGCCTTGGGTTATCTTTCTTTGATTTTTGATAAAATCTAACTCATCTCTTAATTCTATTTCTTCTACAATACCATCTACAAATGCTTTCTTAATTCTTTTTTCTTTTGTTTCTAGTTCATCAATTATCTTATTACATTTCTTAAATTCACTTTCAGTATCTTGATACAAATATGGTTTATATGTATTATCTACTAATAAAAAGAAATCTAACATATCATCTAAAAAGTTAATCATTTGTTTTTCTATTTTCTTTTCACTTACTCTTGTTTTACAATTAGCACATTGATAATAACAATGTTTTTCTCCAGTATGACTTTTACTAGAACAACCACCCATGATAGTTTCACATTTAGGACATTTTATACACTGCATAAAAATATAAGTCTGTTTTCTTTTGTAATTTTTTAAGTTCTTTTGTTTTTGTACTTGAGCAATATTAAATACTTCTTCTTCAATAATTGCTGGTGATACACCTATAAATTTTTGAGTTTCTTCTCCTTTAATAGTTTTCTTATGCACGTAATTACCAATATAAATTTCGTTTGATAGAATTCTATCTACCAAAGTAGGTATCCATTTTCTATTTAATACTTTTTCTTCATTTAATAATTTAGTAATAGCATTAGCAGCCATACCCTTAATATAATAATCAAATATTCTTCTAATAACTTCACTTTCAATATCATTAATAACTAATTTTTTATCTTGTTTGTCATATCCAATAGGAGCACGTCCTACAAAATGACCTTTCTTTACAGCACCAATCATACCAAATTTAGTTCTTTCACTTGTTCTTTCTATTTCTAATTGGGCAAGAATGGTAAGCATTCTTATAAAAAACTTACCATTAGCAGTAGATGTATTAATATCCTCACACATACTTTCTAAACTGCAATTATTTTCTTCTAGAAAGGTACATATTTCTTCTAAATCTTTGATAGAGCGAGTAAGTCTATCTAACTTATAAACAATTATCTTGTTTATCTTCCCATCTTTAATATCTTGAATCATTTCTTGAAATGCAGGTCTATTCATATCTTTAGCACTTATTCCTGCATCTTCATACACCTTATAAACTTCGTAATTCTTGTAATCACATAGTTTCAACATTCTTTCTTTTTGTTCTCCTAAACTATGACCATTTCTAAATTGATCCTCCGTTGAAACTCTAGGGTAAAGTCCTACTACATATTTTTTGTCATCCATTTTTCATCTCTCCTTTTCTATATTTTTTTTAACGACAAAAAAACACAAGAGAATTTCCCTTGTGTAAGAACTTCAAAAACTACTCAATATACGACTTATCTAGAATTGTCGTATTTTACCATAATACCACGTTTTTTTAGGACATGCAACGGCACGATTTTGAAAAATAGATAGTAAAAATACCATTTTACCCTTACAAACAAAGGGAAAAATAAAATTTAAATTTTTTTAATTTTTTTCTAAAAACCCATTAACTATGTTTGTTAGTTCTGATATGGTAACAACATCAGATAACTCTTCATTATATAGATTTGTATCATCATCATAACAAAGTAAAACTAATGTATCTATATCGTTACTAATAATAATCTTATGTGGTTCTTTTAATCCTAAATTGGAATTATTAAAGATAATATTCTTTCCTGCAATATATTCTATGTTTAGTTTAGTTATATCTTTAATTCTTAGTATCTTATTTTTTACGCACAAAGGAAATTCTAAAATTTCTATGGACACATTCATTTTATAATCTCACCACCTTTGCAAAGAAAAAAGTCCATAATACCAAGTATTACGAACTTTTACTTATTTAACACACAAAGGTGTGCGTAAATTTCAATATGGGGCGAGATAAGGGGATCGAACCCTTGCATAACGGAACCACAATCCGCCGTGTTAACCACTTCACCAATCTCGCCAAGTAAATACATACATATTTTAACAAATATTTTAACCTATGACAAGGTTATTTATTAACTTTTTTACAAAAACAATAAAAATAATCATAAAATAATATAAAAGGAGGAATATTAATGAATCAATTACCAGATATTCATCCTTTATCTTTTACATTAAGTGCTACTATAATTGGTTATGCTTTAATTGATCACTTTAAATCTACTGAACAAAATGCTATTGGAAACTGGCTAATGCTAATTGGACAAATTTTATGTACTAATGGCTCTTATCAATTTCATAAAGAATACCAAGCACCTACACCCGAAAGTAATGCTAAAGACATTGATTTAATAAATAGAACAATTGATGCTATGAAAGAAGAAATTGAAAAACTAAAAAAGTATAACAATTAAGTCATACTTTATAATGTTGGATAAGTTCCTATTCCACTTGGTAAACCAATTAAATACCAACAAACAATTATTAAAATCCATAAAGCACCCATCAATAAGTAAACAGGCATAGCCGATTTAATTGTTCCAAATACTGTTACTTTATAATTTTCATCATCATTGTATTTTTCTAAGAAAGCAAGCATTATTAAGAAATATATAAACAATGGTGATAAACACTTACCTACACCATCAGCAATTTTATATATAAATAAGGTAAAATCAGGTGTAATATTGGCTCTCATAAATAGTGGTACAACAAATGGTGAAACAAGTGCCCATTTATCAAGTGTGGAAGGCATTACAAATGTCATTATAATAACAATAATAAAGAATGTTATTATCAATATAATTCCTGAAAAAGGCAAACTTGCTAGTAAATTGGTTAAACTTGATACAATCACAGGTCCAATATTTGTCCACTCTAATACACTTATCATTTGAGATGTAAAAAACATCAAAACAAATACAAAACCAACATTAGAAAAACTTTTTGATAGGCCTATACTATATTCACTAGTATTTTTAATATTTCCTGATACTTTTCCATAAACATATCCACATAACATCAATACTACTGATACAATATAAACAAATCCATTTTTAAATGGTGATGCAGCACCAAATAACATATCAATATATTCTGTACTATTTTTATCAAGTAATAATCCTGAATTAGGAAAACCTGGTACAATCATATATATTATAACTGCAAGTATAATAACAAATATTATATTAGAAAGATATAATGCTTTTTTTGAATAAACTAATTCTTCTCTTTCTTGTTTTTTATATTTTGGTAATCTTGGTACAATAAATTTATCTATTAAAGTTGTCCCAATAATAGTTAAAATAATTGTGCTTGCTACCATAATATATATATTAGAAAACATTCCATAAGTATAATTCTTATCTACCTCTAAAGAAGCAGATATTTGAGTTAAATTACCCATTACATAATCTAAATCATTATATATTATTCCCGTACCATACCCAATTGTCATACCTATAAATAAAGTTAATATTCCTAGGTAAGCATTTTTATCTATTATAGAGTATATTGCTCCAACAAGAGGGATTAATATTAAATAATTATAATCACCTATTATAGATGAAATTATCCCTATGAAAATAGTTATAGCAATCATAGTTTTATTATTTAACCTTTTAAGTGGTTTAAACACTGCATCAAATAATCCACTTGATTCACCTATACTTACACCAATAAGAGCAACTATCAAAATAACAAGAGGTTCAAATGTTTGAAAATTACTAAGTACATTTCCAAATAAAAATTTTAAACCATCTAATGTAAAAATATTATTTACGATTGTAAGTGATGATGCTAGAACACCGTTTTCTATTGTCGTTATTTGACCTTGAAGTTGTAATTTAGACATTATTAAACTTGCTAACATTATAACAAAAGTCATAATTAAGATAGTAATAACAGGTCCAAATAATATTTTTTTCTTCTTTTTTCTTTGTGACATAAATACCTCCTACAAAGATACTACACTTTTTAATTTTTTATTAAAGTCTATTCTTGGAAGCATAATACTTCTTCCACATTTTAGACACTTAATTTTTATATCTGCTCCAATTCTTGTAATTTCCCATTTATTTTCACCACATGGATGCTGTTTCTTCATAACAACAATTGATCCTAATTTATATTCCTTTTCCATTATGCACCTCAATTTGTGGATATGGTATCTTAATATTTTCTTTATCAAATAATATTTTAATTTCTTTCATTATTAATCTTTGTACTTCATATTGTTTATAAGACTCTGTTTCAGCCGTAATTCTAATAATTACAGCACTATCTGCAAGTTCATTTATACCAAGTACTTTAATATCACTTTTTAAAAATGGTATTCTTTTATTTTTCTTGATATCAATAAACAAATTATTTAATAATTTTTCTACTTTTTCATAGTCTTCCTCATATGCAACAGATACATCAACAAGGGCAAATGAGGACATTTGACTATAATTTATTACCTCTGAAATATTTCTATTTGATAAAATTTTAACCTCACCTGTATAACTTCTTATGCGCGTTGTTTTAAGTCCAAGACCAATAACCTCCCCTTTAAAATCTCCAACACTTATTATATCACCTATACAATATTGATTTTCAAATATAATAGTCATTCCTGATATAAAATCTTTAAGCAAATCTTGAAGAGCAAGACCAACTACAAGTCCAAGTACACCAAGTGAAGCAATTAATGATTTAGTATCCACACCAAAAATATCTAAAATCATTAGAAGGGCAACTATTAAAATAAAATATTTAACAACATTATATACTAACGAATAAATAGTTTTTTGTTTATTAGAAATATTTTTTTTAATTTTAAAAAATCTTTTTAATAGTTTTTTACAAATTAAATTAAGTAAAAAAGATATAATAATAATCAATATAGGAGCAACAATCTCCTTAACTAGTATTTTATCAAGCATACTATTCACCTATATTAATTACTTCAAGTATTCTATTTAAATCAGCTGTATTACTAAATGATATTTCAATCTTATGATTTCTAACCTTAACTTTAGAATCAAGTTTTTCACTCATTAGTTCTTCAATATATTTATACTCATCATTAGAATCTTGTCTATTTATTTTTACTTTTTTTTCAATTGTTTTATCGCTAGTTATTTTTTCTATATCTCTAACTGGCATTTTCTTTTCAACTATTTCATTTGCAAGTTTTTTAATTTCTTCTTCATCAGATAATTTACTAAGTACCCTTGCATGTCCCATAGATATATCATTTGATACAACTAAATTTTGAACATCATCAGGTAATTTTAATAATCCTAGCATATTTGTAATATGACTTCTACTTTTACCTACTTTTTTAGCAAGTTCTTCTTGTGTTAAATGTAAATTATTTAACATTAATTCATATGCTTTTGCCTCTTCCATCGCATTTAAATTTTCTCTTTGTAAATTTTCAAGAAGAGCTATTTCCATCATTTGTTCATCTGTAAAAGTTCTTATGATGGCTGGAATAGTTGTTTTACCTGCTAATTTACTTGCACGAACACGTCTTTCACCTGCAATTATTTCATAACCTTTTATACTTTTTTTAATTATAACTGGTTGAAATACTCCATGTTCTTTTATTGATTCTGCAAGTTCATTAAGTGCATCTTCATCAAATACTTTTCTTGGTTGATATGGATTTGGTCTTAATTCATCAAGATTTACTTCAATAATTTCTTCATTAGATGCAGAATCATAAATTTGTTTTTCAATACTTTCAACATCTAAATTTTCTGTATTAAAAAGTTGTTCCAATCCACGTCCTAATGCTCTTTTTTTATTATCCATTAGTTACCTCCATTTTCTTCTTTTGCTGCTCTTTCGTTTCTTTCTATAACTTCTTTAGCTAAATTTAGGTATGCTTCTGTCCCTCTGCTATGTGGGTCATACGCTAAAATAGGTTTTCCATGACTTGGTGCTTCAGATAAGCGAACAAGTCTAGGTATAATTGTATCATAAACTCTTTCTTTAAAATAACTCTTTATATCTTCAACTACTTCTAACCCAAGGTTAGTTCTATTATCAAGCATAGTTAAAAGAACGCCTTCTATATCAAGAGTTGGATTTAAACTCTTTTGAGCAAGCATTATTGTACTAAGTAGTTGCATTATTCCTTCCAACGCAAAAAATTCACATTGTACTGGAATTATTACTGAATCTGATGCTGTTAAAGCATTTGTAGTTAATACTCCAAGTGATGGTGGACAATCAATGATCACAAAATCAAACATATCACGAGCTTGATCTAAGTATTTTTTTAGCTGACCACCCTTTACAAATCCAGGTTCATTTCTACTTTTTTCCATTAATTCTATATCAGCACCTGCTAAATTAATAGTTGCAGGAAGTACATAAAGATTTTTAAATTTAGTCTTAATCATAACTTCTTTTAATGTAGCATTATCTATCAATAAATCATATACACTTTTACTAATATCTGCCTTGTTTATACCAATTCCTGTTGTTGTATTACCTTGTGGATCTAAATCTACTAATAATACTTTCTTTTTTAATACTCCAAGTGAGGCTGCCAAATTAATGCTAGAAGTAGTTTTACCAACTCCACCCTTTTGATTTACTAATGAAATAATTTTTCCCATACAACATTCACTCCTAATTTTCTATCTATATTATATAATATCATATTTTAAGATATAAATCTATTACTTTTTCTTTCAATTTAGAAAATTAAAAAAGGAAGAAATTATTTCCCTCCCCTTTACTAATTATAAATTTGCCCTATTTACTTTTATAATTAAACAAATGAATTATTTTTTTAGACTTTTTGTTTTTTCTTCTAAATTATTTTCGTCTTCTTTTGTTTCTCTTTCATCAAATAAATTAAATAAATCTTTTCCAGCAGCCGAAGACAAACATAGAGATAACACTGACATTCCAGAGAAAACAGCTGCAGCAATAGCATTAGGATTATCCATAAAAATAGCGTTAGATGCACATACACCAGAACCTACAGTACACGATGCAGCAACTACATATTTTATTAATGTCTTTACAAATTTTATATTCTCTCTAGCCCTTTTTTCTTCTAAATCATTAACTGGTTCTTCAACATCTATAACCTTATATTTTTTATCCATTTTATTTCCCCCCTCTTTTTATGACACGTATTCTATCATAAAAATGTCACCATGTCAATAGTTTTTTAACATTTTATTTATATCGTGAATTTTAATTTGAAATTCCGTTTTTAATTAACAAACTGAAATAAGTATTGTTATAATATATTTTATGTTTCCTTGCAATAAGGAGGTTTTTAAAATGAAAAATTGGAAACATTTAACATTTGAACAAAGAAA
>ERZ825896.1170-NODE-1170-length-30708-cov-7.024761_pt1 | contig 30708 bp, 26 predicted proteins | sample MGYA00519858_ERZ825896 | MGnify/ENA primary metagenome ERZ825896 (study PRJEB31778, sample SAMEA3449214) | human gut metagenome | biome: human gut; feature: human-associated habitat; material: faeces | place: United Kingdom | collected 2010/2012 ...
GTGCGAGGGGGGGGGTGCGGGGGGGGGGTGCAGGAGCGGGCAGCAGGCAATGCGGATAAGCGGGCGGCCCTTCCGGAGAGGTGCGCGGCGGTTTTGCGGAGCGGGGAATTTTCGCTATCTTCGTCCTGAAACTTCCAAACGACACACATCATGCAGCACGACCTTCGATTCATCCCCTTCCGCTCGCCGGCCGATGCGGGGTGGGACGAGGCCTGGAGCCTCTACCGCGACTCCTTTCCGCCCTGCGAACGACGTTCGGCCGAGCACCACATCCGCGCCCTGGCCGACCCGGCCTTCACGGCCGACGGCATCTGGCTGGGCGACCGGCTGGCCGGGCTCCTCTTCCACTGGCGGGGCGAGGGGTTCCGCTACGCCGAGCATCTGGCCGTGGCGCCCGCCCTGCGGGGGCACAACATCGGTTCCCGGGCGCTCGAGGCCTACTGCCGGAGCTCCGACGGGCCGGTGGTGCTCGAAATCGAGCCGCCCATCGAGGGGATGGCGCTGCGCCGCCTCCACTTCTACCGGCGGCTGGGCTTCGTCGAGAACCCCTGTCACTACATCCACCCCTCCTACGAGGAGCCCTTCGCACCCCATCCGCTGGTGGTGATGAGCTACCCCGAGCCGCTCACCCCCGCGCAGCTCCGCCGCGCGGTCGACTTCGTCCGCGAGCGGGTGCTCCGCTACTCGGGCCACGAGCACCCCACCCTTCCCCGGCTCGAGGAGGCGGAGCGGTAGTCTCGTCCGGCCCACGCGCCGGCGCCGCACCGCAAGGGACCGGAAAGTTTCTGAAAGGGAGGCGCCCGGCCCCTTTTTCACACACGCCGAGCCGTCCCGCCCTACGCACTCAGAAGCCGCTCCCGAGGCTGACCCCGAACCGGAGCCAGACACACCACGGCACCCCGAAGCCGGCCCCGCACCATTCTCCATCCGGGGTCCTTCGCACCGAGAGGCCCCGCCCGGCGCCAACCATTCCGAAGCGCCCCGCCACTTATGGAACACCCCGCTCTTCCGTCTGGAGGAGCGGGGTGTTCGGCAGGTTGTACCTGCACAACGCCAAAGGGAGGCAAGGGGGCTGCCCAAAAGCGTCAAGAGAACAAGGGAGGTGCCGGCAACACGCACCGGGGCCACGCACCGGCAGCGCACCAGAACCACTTACCGGAAACACACCGACAACCGGAGCCGGGAGCCGGCGGGGTCACACCTCTCCGAGGAAGCGTTCCAGCTCGGCGAGCCAGAGCGCCTTATAGGGAAATGCGTCGTCGAAGGCGAAGCTGTGGCCGCCGCGCGGGTAGACGTGCAGCTGCGCCGGAACGCCCCGGGCGCTCAACGCCTCGTAGTAGCGCAGCGAGTGCATCGGCGAGACGGCCGCGTCGTCCTCGGCCAGCACGATGAAGGCGGGGGCGGTCTGCGGCGTGACGTGCAGCTCGAGCGAGAGACGCTCGCAGAGCTCCGCCGAGGGGTTCTCGCCCATCAGCCGGCCGCGCGAGGGGCGGTGGGCCCAGGCGTCGAGCATCGTGATGACGGGGTAGAGCAGAATCTGGAAGGCCGGGCGCTCCTCCCCCTCGAAGAGCGTGGCGGCCGTTGCGGCGATGTGGCCGCCGATGGAGGCACCCATCACGCCGAGGCGCGTTATGCCCCACTCGGCCGCCCGTTCGCGCATGAATGCCAGCGCGCAGCGGATATCCTCGGCCGGAAGGCCGGCACGTCCGTGCGGCATGCGGTAGCAGAGCACGGCATAGGTCACGCCCCGCTCGTTGAACCAGCGGGCGAAGGGATACCCCTCGCGCTCGAGCGCCACCTGGTTGAATCCACCTCCCGGGCAGGCGACGACCGCCTGGCCGTTGGGACGGGCGGCCGGCCAGAGCAGCAGTTCGGCCGCCTCGTCACCCTCCGCCCCGGCTCCGAGCCGGAAGCGGAGAAACGCTTCGTTGTGTTCCATCTCCTTCATATCGTATGCGGAGTCCGCCCCGTCCGGGACGGAGGCTCCTACAACCATTCAACCACGTATTTGGTCACCAGATAGCCGCCCACGACCAGCCAGAGGTAGAGCGCTCCGGCCAGCAGGAAGGGCTTGGCGCCCGCCTGGCGGAACTTGTCGATGCTCGTCTCGGTGCCGAGCGCCGTCATGGCCATCGTCAGCAGGAAGGTGTCAATGTACTCGATGGCGCCGTTGAGCGGAATCTCCTTCACGGAGTCGACCCCCAGCAGGTACTGCAGCAGCGAATTGAGGCAGATGACGCCGATGAATCCGAAGGCGAACCAGGGAATCGTGATGCGGCTCTTGCCCGCAGGGGCGTCGGCCGAAGCTCCTGCGCCGGCGGCGGCGGTTTCGCGGCGGCGGCGCGAGAGCGCGAAGCTCATGATGACGAGCACGGGGGCCAGCATCATGACGCGAATCATCTTGGTGATGGTGGCCGTACCGGCGATGCCCAGCGAGTCGGTGGGGTCCATGGCGTTGCCGGCGCCGGCCACGTGGGCCACCTCGTGGAGCGTGCTGCCCGTATAGATGGCCACGCCCGTATCCGAGAGTCCTTCGAGCAGCCCCGTGCGGTACATAATCGGGTAGAGGAACATCGAGAGGGTGCCGAAAATCACCACCGTCGAGACGGCGATGGCGGTCTTGTAGCCCTCGCAGCGGACCACCGGCTCGGCGCCCAGCACGGCCGCCGCACCGCAGATGGCGCTGCCCGTCGAGGTCATCAGCGCCGTGTCGCGGTCGATGCGCATGAGGCGTCCGAGGGCCACGCCGCCCAGGATGGTCACCGTCACCACCACCAGGTCGACCACCACGGCCGGAACGCCCACGGCGGCCACCTGGGCCAGCGTCAGACGGAAGCCGTAGAGGATGATGCCCCAGCGCAGCAGCTGCTTGGTGCAGAACTTGATGCCCGGGACCCACGTCTCGGGCAGGCGGTTGCGCAGGCTGTTGGCGTAGAGCATGCCGAGGATGATGCCGACGATGAGCGGACTGAACGAGAGGCTGCGGACGAAGGGAATCTCGGCGATGTAGAATGCCGCGAACGAGAAGAGCGCAATGAGCAGGATGCCGTGGAGGGTGTTGGCTCGGGTACCTTTTTTCATCATGACTTTTCGGGTTTTTTCGTGTTTTCTCTTTTGGTGGGAGGGATGCGCGCGGCTGCCGGGGCGGCGGGCGGACCCTTTTGCGCCGCAAAAGTACGAAACGGCGCGGAGTTGTCAAAACGAAAAAGGGTTATAAGCGATAACCAAAAGTTATAATGAAGGGTGAAAAGGGGCGGAAAGGAGGAGGCACGGACGCTGGAGGTACGGGGCGCGGTGCTGCGGGCAGGGACAGGACGGGACGAGAGGAGGAGGCGTGGGGCGTGGGGCGCGGAGTGTGGGGCGCGGAGTGTGGGGCGCGGAGTGTGGGGCGCGGGGATGCGGAGCAGAGCGAGGCGCAGGGCAACAGGGCGGAGAGGATGAAGCGCTGGAGACGCGGGCAAGGGCTACAAAGCGGCTGCCCAATTTGAAGTGAGAACGCTCGGCGGGGGTCTCCTGCAAACCCTCAGAGCGAGGCGCGGGCGAAGTCCGTGAAGCGGCGGACCGATTCGGGAAGCTCGGCCGCCGGGTGGACGAACGAGAAGCTGCGCCGCAGCGAAAGCCCCTCGAGGTCAATCACCCGCAGCTCGCCGCGCCGCAGCTCGTCGACCACCGCAATGACCGAGACGATGGCCAGCGTGTCGCTGTTGCGCACGAAGGCCTTGATGCCCTCGGTGCTCCCCAGCCGCATCACAATCCGGAGCATCCACAGCCGGATGCCGGCGCGGGCCAGCGCCGCGGCCGTCACCTCGAGCGTCCCGGAGCCCCCTTCGCGCATGACCAGCGGCAGCGTGCAGAGCTGCTCGGGGGTGACGCTCTCGAGCCGGCCGTAGGCCCCGTCGGGGCGGGCGACCAGCACCAGCTCGTCCTCGGTGAAGGGGTCGTAGAAGAGCCCGTGGCGGTGGCTGAAGCTCTCGACGATGCCCAAATCGACGGTGCCCCGTTCGAGCGCCTGCTCAATCTGGTCGCTGTTGCCCGAGGCAAGCGTTACGTCAAGGTGGGGATAGCGGGCAGTGAAGCGGGCCAGAATCGGCGGCAGGAGGTATTGGGCGACGGTCGTGCTGGCCCCCAGGCGCAGCTCCCCCTCGAGGCGCTCGGTGCAGCGGCTCATGGCGTACTGCAGGTGGCGGTACTCGGCCTCGAGCCGCTCGGCGCACCCCAGCAGCACCTCGCCCGCGGCCGTCAGACAGAGGCGGCTGCCCCGCCGGTTGAAGAGCGTCACGCCGTAGGCCGTTTCGAGCGCGCTGACATGCTTGCTCACGGCCGGCTGCGAAATGAAGAGCTCCTCGGCGGCCCGGGTGAAGCTCAGCGTGCGGGCCGCCGCCAGAAAGACGCGGAGTCGGAAGTCGTCCATGCCCGGGGCGCGGTGTTAACGTTAACCCAGTCCGCCCTGCTCGGCGAATTCGCGCACCGAGCGGATGTAGTGGGCGATGGTCTCCTCCATCGTGAGGAAGGATTTGCCGCCGGCGGCATTCTTGTGGCCGCCGCCGTCGAAGTACTTGCGGGCGAAGAGGTTGACATCCACGTCGCCGCGCGAGCGGAGCGAGATGCGGATGAACTTGCGGTGGGCCAGGAACATGGCCGACATCTTCACCTTCTTGATGGTGAGCGCGTAGTTGACGAAGCCCTCGCTGTCGCCCTGCTGGAACTGGAAGCGGCGCATCTCGTTCTCCTTGAGCGACATGTAGGCCACCGTACCATCCTCGATGAGCTCCATCTTGCGGTTGATGGCGTAGCCGAAGAGCCGCGCGCGCCCCTCGGTATAGGCGTTGTAGACGTTGTTGTGGAGCGTCGGGATGTGGATGCCCTTCTCGACAAGCACCGCCACGGCGCGGAACAGCTCGGGCGTGAGGAACGAGAAGGCGAAGTTGCCCGTGTCGGTCATCATCCCGACGTAGAGCTCCTCGGCCATCTTGAGCGTGATGGCGTCGGTGCCGAACATCCGCTCGATGAGCGTATAGACCAGGAAGCAGGTGCTCGACGACTCGGGGTGCGAGAAGGCGATGTCGAACTCCTCGACGGGCGAGAGGTGGTGGTCGATGAGCACGCGGCGCGCCGTGGTGTTCGAGGCGAGCTCCTGGCTCAGGTTCTCGAGCCGCGAGATGGCGTTGAAGTCGAGGCAGAAGATGATGTCGGCCCCGGCGATGGCGCGGGCGGCGCGCCCCTCGGTGTCGGTGCGGTGGATGACCACGTCGGCGATGCCGGGCATCCAGTCGAGGAAGTAGGGGTATTTGTTGGGGACGATGCAGGTTACGCGGTGGCCCATCGAGGTGAGCACGTCGCTCCAGGCCAGCGACGAGCCGATGGCGTCGCCGTCGGGGTTGGTGTGCGAGAGAATCACGATTTGCTGGCTGGGCCGAACGAGCAGGGCGCGCAGGGCATCAATCCGGTCTTGCGAAATATTCATGGCGGGAGGTTGTCAATACCATCGCAAAGATAATGAAAAAGTGCGAGTTCGCAAATGTCGTCCCGGACGGTGCACCGCGCGGCGTGCGAAAAAAGCGGCGGAGCTCCCCGCAAGGGGCTCCGCCGCCGGATTGCAGCACCCGGGCCGGCACCCTGCCGGCCGAGGGGTCAGTACTTGTATTTCATCCACTTGAGCAGTTCGCGGAAGGTCGGCTTCTTGCCGTACATGAAGATGCCCACGCGGTAGATTTTGCCGGCCAGCCAGACCATCGCCACGAACGAGGCGTAGAGCAGCACCAGCGAGAGGACCACCTCCCACGTGGGAATGCCGTAGGGGATGCGCGCCATCATCACCACGGGCGAGGTGAAGGGGATGAGCGAGAACCAGAAGGCCAGCGGCGAGTTGGGGTCCTTCATCACCGAGACCATCACCAGGAAGGCCAGGATGATGGGGATGGTGATGGGGGTCTGCAGCTGCTGGGCGTCCTGCACGCTGTCGACGGCCGAGCCCACGGCGGCGAACATCGCCGAGTAGAGCAGATAGCCCCCCACGACGAAGAGCAGCAGGCAGACGAATATCTGGACCAGATAGCCGAAGTCGGTCATCGTCGCCACGGCCTGCATCATCTCGGGGCTGACGCCCGAGAGGGCCGCCGCTTCGGGCACGCCCTGCTGCATGGCCTGCGCCCCGGCCATCACCTCGGCGGGCATCAGGTGGGGAATGAGCAGCGCCCCGACGCCGCAAATCAGCACGCCCCAAATCAGAATCTGGACCACGGCCACCGAGGCCACGCCCAGGATTTTACCCATCATCAGCTCGAAGGGGCGCACCGACGAGACCACAACCTCCAGCACGCGGTTGTTCTTCTCCTCGATGACCGACTGCATGACCATGCCGCCGTAGATGAGCAGGAACATGTAGAGCACCATCCCCAGCACGAAGCCCGAGGCCGAGGCGATGACCGACGAGCGGGCCTGCGAATCCTCCTCCTGCGACTCGTCGTTGCGGAAGGTCTGCATGTGAACCGTGGTCTTCACCTCGTCGAGAATCTGCGGCAGGTTCTCGATGTGGTAGGCCTTGAGCTTCTCCGTCTCGATGATGTCCTCAATCTGGCCGGTGATGTTCTCCTCAACCGAGAGCGACGAGGAGCCGTTGAGGTAGAGGCGCACGTTGTCGGGGTTGGTCATCACGTCGCGGCCGATGTAGAGGATGCCGTAGACATCCTCAAGGCTGCGGCGCGCCTCGTCGGTGGTCAGCTCAGTGGGTTCGAAGCGGAACTCCTCGTCGCTTTCGAGCGCGGGGGCCACCCGTCCGCTCTCGTCGATGACGGCGATGCGCTTGAGCTCCCCCGTCGAGAAGCGCATGATGAGGGCCGGCGCCGCCATCAGGGCGAGCATCAGCACGGGCATGAGCAGCGTGGTGATGATGAAGGATTTCTTGCGGACGCGCTCGTTGAACTCGCGTCCGATGATGATGGAGATGTTCGACATGGTCAGTTTCTCTTGTTCGCAGTTGCGGTTTGTGTTCCTATGCTTGTTTTCCGTAGCTCACCAGATACCACAGGCCGCCCGCCGAGAGCAGCACGGCAAGGGCCAGCGGCAGCGCCGTCTCGCCGCCCCGGGCCATCAGGCGCAGGCAGGCCAGTGCCTCGTTGACCGAGATGACGAAGAGGAGCAGCCCCGTAATCTGGGGCGCCGTGAGGCTGCGGCGCCAGGCCGGACGCGCCGACTCGTCGCGGCGTGCGGCCCCCGCGGAGGCCGGAGCGGCAGCAGAGGCGTCGGAGGTGCCGGCCGGAGTTCCGGCGGAGGGGTTGCCGGCGGAGGGTGCTGCGGCGGTCGTTTTGGAGGCGGTGCCGGCGGATTGTCCCGCCCCGTCGTCGGACTGCGGGGCGCGCAGCGACTCCCGGAGCGAGAGCAGGTGGGTCACCAGCAGCAGGACGACGGCGAGCCAGAGCTTCACGTCGGGGCGCTCGCCCGTGAGCAGGCAGCCCAGCAGAAGCAGTACGGTAGCCGCAAGCAGCGTGCGGCGGAGGGCGTTTCGGATTCGTGCTTTCATGGCCGGAGGGTTTTTCGGGCGGCGGCTCAGAGCGTGCCGTTGACCGCCCGGATGAAGATATCGTTCATCGAGGGGATGATTTCGGTGAAGGAGCGGAGCTCGACCGCCTCGTTGGCGCGGCGAATCACCTCGCGCACGCGGGCGTCGTCGTCGACGTGGAGCTTGAGCGAGGAGTAGTCGGCCGTCGGCTCGTCGGCCGCGCCCAGCACCTCGCACAGCGGGGCGAGCGCCTCGCGCAGCGCCGCCTCGTCGCCCCGGTAGTAGAGCTCGAAGATGTTGTTGCCGTGGCGGCGGCGGATGTCGTCGACGCGCCCCGAGAGGATGTTGTGCGACTTGTTGATGAGGGTGATGTGGTCGCACACCTCCTCGACCGACGACATGTTGTGGGTCGAGAAGATGACCGTCGCCCCCTGGTCGCGCAGCGCCATAATCTGCTCCTTGAGCAGGTTGGCGTTGATGGGGTCGAAACCCGAGAAGGGCTCGTCGAAAATCAGCAGCTCGGGGCGGTGCAGCACCGTGACGATGAACTGCACCTTCTGGGCCATGCCCTTCGAGAGCTCCTCGACGCGCTTGTCCCACCAGTTCTCAATCCCGAAGCGGGCGAACCACTCCTTCAGCCGCGCGGTCGCCTCGCGGCGCGAGAGCCCCTTGAGGCGGGCGAAGAAGAGGGCCTGCTCGCCCACCTTCATCTTCTTGTAGAGGCCGCGCTCCTCGGGCAGGTAGCCGATGCGGCGGACATCTTCGGGGGCGATGTCGCGCCCGTCGAAGAGGACGCGGCCGCTGTCGGGGGCCGTGATGCGGTTGATGATGCGGATGAGCGTCGTCTTGCCGGCGCCGTTGGGGCCCAGCAGGCCGTAGACCGAACCTTTGGGGATGGAGAGCGAGACGTCGTCCAGAGCCGTATGTTCGGCAAACCGTTTCGAGACGTGCTCGACGCTGAGAATGTCCATGGTGGAAAGAGTGTTTTGGGTGACGTTCCGTCACGGTTTATCACGAGCAAATATAGAGATTATTTCCGAAATATCGACAATTATTTATCGTTTTTCGATAAAACAGAAGGTTCAGGCTTCAAAAAACGGGCGTCGACCGCGCCGCCGTAGGGGGAAAAGCGTTAATTTTGCGGCAGCAGCCCGGAGGTGCCTGAGGCCGGTGCAGCGACCGGAGACGGAGGCATCGGAGGCGGGCGGAAGAGGCGGCCGCGCGGGGGCCCGACGACGGGACCGGCGGGGCCCGGCGGCAGAGGCAACCGGCAAACCCGGCGGCGGAGGCAACCGGAAGAACCGACAGAGGCCGCCCCGCAGAGCCCGACGACGGAGGTCGGCGAAGGGACAAACGGCGGGGCCCGGCGGCAGAGGCCGGAGACGGAGACGCCGGCGGCCCTCCCGCCCCACCGGCCCGGCCGAGGGCGGTAACAGAGAGACAAGCGACTATCAATCAAACTATACGGTTATGGAGCAGAACAAGAACAAGTGCGTGCTGGTCAGCGGCGGCGCCGGATACATCGGCTCGCACACCTCGGTCGAACTCATCGAGGCGGGATACGACGTGGTCATCGTCGACAACCTCTCCAACTCGGACATGGGCGCCGTCGAGGGGGTGCGCAAAATCACCGGACGCGAGGTCCCCTTCGTCCAGGTCGACTGCTGCGACTACGAGGCCTTCCGCAAGGTCTTCGAAGAGTATGAATTCGACTCGGTGATTCACTTCGCCGCCTCGAAGGCGGTGGGCGAATCGGTCCAGAAGCCGCTGGAGTACTACCGCAACAACCTCACCTCGTTCATGAACGTCATCCGGCTCATGCGCGAGTTCGGACGCCACAACATCGTCTTCTCGTCGTCGTGCACCGTCTACGGCGAGGCCGACAAACTCCCCGTCACCGAGCAGACGCCCCGCAAGCCGGCCACCTCGCCCTACGGCAACACCAAACAGATGTGCGAGGACATCCTGCGCGATTCGCTGGCGGCCTACGACGGGCTGCGCGGCATCGCCCTGCGCTACTTCAACCCCATCGGGGCACACCCCTCGGCCCTCATTGGCGAGCTGCCGCGCGGCGTGCCGCAGAACCTCGTCCCCTACATCACGCAGACGGCCGCCGGCGTGCGCGAGTGTCTGAGCGTCTTCGGCGACGACTACCCGACGCCCGACGGTTCGTGCATCCGCGACTACATCGACGTGGTGGACCTGGCGCGGGCCCACGTGACGGCCATCGCGCGCATGGTCGAGGGGCGCAGCAAGGCCGACTACGAAATCTTCAACATCGGCACCGGCCGCGGCGTCTCGGTGCTCGAGCTGGTACACCGCTTCGAGCAGGCCAACGGTGTGAAGCTCAACTACCGGATTGTCGGCCGTCGTGCGGGCGACATCGTGGCCATCTGGGCCGACCCGAGCTATGCCAACACCGAGCTGGGGTGGAAGGCCGAGCGTTCGCTCGACGACACGCTCCGTTCGGCCTGGGCCTGGGAAAAGCATCTGCGCGGCATGGCCTGAGGCGCGGCACGGCCCTGAGGCGCAGTGCAGGCTGAGATACGGTGCGGCCCTGAGGCACAGCAGAGGCTGAGATGCGGCGCAAGCTGAGGTGCGACAGTTCCAAAGTGCGACGCGAACTAAGGCGCGACATATTCCAAGACGCGCGCGGGCTGAAATGCGGCGCAGTCTGAGGCACATAAGCCGCTGCCCCGAAATCCGCCGGCCAGCGGCCCAACCACATAAAAAAAGAAGAAGGAAGGAAATCCATTTGCAAGAATTTCCTCCCCTCTTTTTAGTTCCGCATTGGTTCGCGGCATTCACGCCTTCGCTGCTCACTCGCCTCCGCTGCTTTTCCGACTCCCGGGACAATACGCCTCCGGACGACAGAGTACTCCGCCGCCCTTGCGTCCTTTTCCACCGTCTGTCGGCCGTCTCCGTCCAGCGGCAAACTCCGCCGACAATCCTCCTCCAACAGCCGCAGCCGCCCCCGCTACCGCTGGGGGTCCATCGAGGCGGGGGTCACCCCTATCGAGGAGCGGGCCCAGTCGCCCCGCGCACGGAGCACCTGCTCGATGATGTCGCGCACGGCCCCCCGTCCGCCGTTGAATTCGGAGACGTAGCGCGCCGCCTCGATGACCTCCGAGGCGGCATCGGCCGGGCAAACCGGAATCCCCACCATGCGCATGCACTCCAGGTCGGGGATGTCGTCGCCCATGTAGATGACGTGGGCCGGGTCTATCCCCTCGCGTTCGAAGTAGGAGCGCATGACGGCAATCTTGTCCATGCAGTCCATATAAAAGTCCTTGACGCCCAGCATCTGAAGGCGCCGCTCGAGCGTAGCCCCGTGGCCTCCCGTGATGACGCACACCCGGTAGCCCTGACGCACGGCGTAGGCCAGTGCGTAGCCATCCTTGGCGTTGTAGCGGCGCAGAAAGTCACCGCCCGGCAGCGGCATAATCGAGCCGTCGGTCATCACGCCGTCGACGTCGAAGACGAAGGCTTCGGTGAGGGCTATATCTTCCTTGAAGTTTCCCATATGTATTGACTCATTGAGTTGTAGATTTCGAGCAGCAGCGCATCCCCCGCCAGACGGGCGCGGTGGCGCTCCAGCGTCGGCAGGTCGCCCCGCACGGCGGGTCCGGTCTGCACGGCGGCGGGTGACGGGGAGGCGAGGGCCTTGGCGGCCGTCTCGGCAATCAGCGGCTTGAGCACCTCGAAGGGGAGCCCCTCGCGGGCGAGGGTCCGCTCGCCCGCGGTGTAGAGCGCGTTGACGAAGTTGCAGGCGAGGACGCCCGCCAGATGGAGGGCGCCGCGGCGCTGCGAGTCGGCCGGGTATACCTGCGTCGAGAGGCGCCGTGCGAAGCGCTCCACGGCCCCGCGCGTGGCCTCGTCGGAGGCCTCGATGAAGAGGGGCACCTGCGCAAAGTCGACGGCGCGCCCCGCCGTGAAGGTCTGCAGCGGGTAGAGGACCGCCCGGTGCGCGAAGCCTCCGAGCGCATCGAGGGGGACGCTGCCCGCCGTATGGGCCACCACCGCCCCGGCGGGAACGGGCAGCGAGGCGGCAACCTCGCCCACGGCACGGTCGCTCACCGCCACCAGGTAGAGGTCCGCCGCGGCCAGCCTCCGGGGGTCGTCCGTCCAGGTCGTACCGCCGAGCGCCGCCACACGGGGGCCGCGCTCCGGATTGCGGGCGAAGAGCTGGCAGAGCTCCACGCCGCTCGCGGGCAGGGCCCGCGCCAATGCTTCGGCAACATTTCCGCTGCCGACAATCACTACACGTTTCAGTTCCATCTCTGTTCGATTCGTTCCGGACGCACACCCGCCGCCCTATTCGGGGATATCCACCAGGCGGAGGTTGTCGCCCGACATGCGCGCCGCCTGCTTGACCCGCTCCAGTTCGCGGTCGACGCTCGCCAGTTCGCGGCTCTCGTTGAGTGCGAAGGAGGTCTGGCCGGCATCCTCGACCGCCTCCAGCACGCCGTAGAGCGTCAGCGAGTTGATGTCGCGCCCGGGGACGACGCCCTCGTCGCGCTCGCCGTCGCCCCGCCGCACGGTCACCAGAAGCCCGGCCTGCACCAGCTGGTAGAGCACATCGTTGAGGATGCGCGTCGGGAGGTTCATCCGCGTGCGAATCTCCTCGACGTCCATCGCCCCGCCCTCGCGGCGGAAGCGGCGCACGACCACCAGCATGACCGCCAGCAGCACCTTGCGCCGCTGGTCGTAGCTGATGCGCAGCGACTCGCGCTCCTCGCTGAAGCGGGCGATGTTCTGGTAGGCGAACGAGAGCTCGCCGCCAAAGAGGAGAATTTCCCACGAGAACTGCAGCCAGAGCAGGAAGAGCGGCAGCGCCGCGAAGCTGCCGTAGATGGCGTTGTAGGAGGTCATCCAGCGCTGCACGTGGATGTAGCCCCACTGGAAGAGGATGAAGAGCGTGCCGGCGACCAGTCCGGCCGTCAGGGCGCTCGTGAAGCGCACGCGCGTATTGGGTATTATCAGGTATAGAAGCGTGAACATCAGCCAGATGAGCACGCCCGAGGCTGCCTTCGAGAGGAGGATGTAGGGGAGCGAGTCGCGGAAGCCGAGCAGCTCCTCGGCGTAGGAGCCCAGCGCGTTGGCGACAATCCACAGCAGCGGGCCGATGAGCACCACCGAGATGTAGTCGGTCCACTGGCGCGCCACGCTGCGCGTGACCTTCACCTCCCAGATGTTGTTGAAGGCGCTCTCGATGGAGCCGAAGACGCGGATGACCGACCAGAAGAGCATGACCAGCGCCACGGTGGCCACCACGCCGCCCCGCGTACGGGCCAGCGCATTGTCGGCGAACGAGACCAGGTAGTCGACAATCTCGGGGTTGCGCGGGAAGAGGCCGTAGAGCTCCTGCACGAGCCCCTCGGCCAGCCCGAAGCCCTTGACCACGGCGAAGATGACCGCCACGATGGGGACCACCGAGATGAGCGTGTAGAAGGTCAGCGCGGCGCTCCGCACGAAGGTGTCGTGCTCGCGCATCCCCCGTGCCGTATAGAAGAGCAGGCGGTACTGCCGCACGAACCACCGCATGACGGGGTTGCGGAATTCGCCCGGCTCGCGCGAGAGGAGCGTATCGGTCAGGTATGTGGGCAGCTCCTTGAGTTTCATGGTCTGGTTCGGTCGGTTTCGGTACGATTTCGGTACAGTTTCGGCTTCCGGTCCGGGCGCGGCATTCGGCGTGGCGCTGGTTTTGGTCGGTTTCGGCTTTGGCCCGGGTGCGGGCGCGGGCACGACATTCGGCGCGGCGCGGTTTTCGGTCCGGCATCCGGTCCGGCATTCGGCGCGGGTCCGGCGCGGCGGGCGGAGGCTCCGTAAAGATAACTATTTTAGACGTATTGTCCAAAAACGTCCCTCGATTCGCGTGAAGGCCAGACGCGGGCCGCCGCCCCGGCGCACCCCCAGCCGGCGGGCAAGCTCCTCGCCCGAGAGCGGGAAGTCGTGCTTGAGCAGCTCGGCGCCACGGCCCCGCAACTCGCGGCGCAGGCCGCGCGGGTCGAAGGGCTCGATGCGTTCGATGGCAAAGACCCTGCCCAAGACATCGCGGGGCTCCTCCACGGCAAAGCCGTATCCGTTCTCGCTCCACAGGTCGGCCACCCCCGCCAGCGCCCGGCGGGCCAGGCGACACTTCTGCAGCGCCACGTCGGGCTGCACCAGCCAGCGGTAGCGCTCCGCCTCGAAGGGGCCGGGCGGCGGAAGCTCCTCCCGCTCACCGACCGGCAGGGCGAAGGCGCCCCGTCCGAGCGCCGTTGCCGCAAGCTGCGGCGGAGCGCCGTCGATGCGGACTACCAGCTCCTTGCACTCGTCGCCCAGCGAGACCGCCTCGACGCTGCAGGGGGCGAAGAGGCGCAGCGCCTCGTCGACGTCGAACAGCGGCGAGAGCTTGAAGCAGAGGCGGTCGGCCACCTCGCGGAGCCGCGGGAGCAGCGCCAGCACGTCGGGCGACGAGGCCTCCAGACGCAGCTGCTTGCGGCCGTCGGCGCTCCGGCGGTCGGGGTCGGCGTAGAGCCAGTCGAAGTGTTCGGTACAGCGGGCCAGATACTCCTCGGCCGAGGCAGTCACCACCTCGACGTTCCCGACCCCCAGCCGGCGGAAGTTCTCGCGCGCCACGGCGGCGAGCACCTCCGAGCGTTCGAGCGTCACCACACGCTCGAAGCGGCGCGACAGATAGAGCGTGTCGACGCCCAGCCCGCAGGTGAGCTCCAGCAGCCGGCCGCCGCCGATTTGCTTGTGGGCGGCGCACGCCTCGCTCGAGGCCTGCTCGAAGGCCAGCGGCGGGAGGATGCACCCCGCAGCGGCGTACGAGGGGAGCTTCGCGGCGGCGCGGGCGAGGTACTTGACCTGCGTGGCGACGAGCGCCGCATGGGGCAGGTGCTTGTCGAGGGCCACCTCCAGCGGGTTGCGGCCGCGGTTGGCCTCGACGGCGCGCCGCACGTCGGGCTCCATGAGCAGACGGTATTCTTCGAGGGTCATCATCGCGGCAAAGTTAGCGTTTTTTTCGGCTTCCTGCATGCGCCCCAGAGTGTCGCCGCAGCCATCAGGGCATAGAGCACAGCCGCGGCTCCGCCCGGAAGCGACACCTCGACGGCGCCCCAGCGCCATGCGGCGGCTGCGGCCACCAGCCCGTCGAGCCCCTCGGCGGCGGCCGTGAGCAGCGCCGACAGGAGCGGGCGCAGCACTCCGAACGGGAAGAGCAGCCAGAGGAGCGAACCCGTGACGACCACCCCGCCCAGCAGCACGGCCACGGGGTTGACCACCAGCCCCGAGAGCGAGAGCAGCCCGAAGGTGTGGGCGACGAGCGGCGCCGTGGCCACCGTCGCCACCAGACTCACCACCACGCTGTCGACCAGCAGGTTCACGCCGCGGCGTCGGCTTCGCAGCCGGCGGCAGAGGGGCACGCCCCAGAGGATGATGGCCGCCACGGCGAGGTACGAGAGCTGGAAGCTGATGTCGAAGAGGTATCCGGGGTTCCAGGCGAGCATGAGCAGCGCCGAGGCGCAGAGGGCGTTGAGCGAGGCGTAGTCCGAGCTCGAGACCAGCGAGGCCTGCAGCAGCGTGAACATCACGGCGGCCCGCACGGTGCTGGGGGCGAATCCCGTCGCGGCGGCATAGAGCCAGATGCAGGCCACTGCCAGCAGGCTGCGCACCAGGTGGCCGCGGCGCAGCAGCGGAAGCCACCCCAGAAGCAGGTTCACCGCCGCGAAGACAATTCCCACGTGGAGCCCCGAGACGGCCAGCAGATGCGACGTGCCGCTGCGGGCGTAGCGGTCGCGCAGCCCGGGCGTCAGGCCGCTCCGCTCTCCCACGGCCATGGCCCGGCACAGGGCTGCGGCCTCCCCTTCGAGGCCCAGCTCCGCGAGCCGTCCGACGGCGGCCCGGTGGAGCGAGAAGCCGGCCGGTGCGGAGCGCTCCACGACGCCCCCTTTCGGGAGCCACATCCTGCCGGCATATCCGCGGCAGGCCATCAGACGGCGGTAGCTCGCCGCACCGCCCGAGAAGGGGCGCACCACGCCGCGGCAGAGGAGCCGCTCCCCGGAGCCGAGGTGCAGCGCCGTGTCGGCCCGCAGCATCACCAGCGCATCGGCCGGGTGCCATCGTCGCGCCACGCATGGACCCGGGCCGCAGCCGAGCAGGTGCGGCCCCGCACCGTGGGGAACTCCCCGATGCTCACCGTGCAGAGCAGGCTCCGACCCGCGGGCAGCTGCCGCACGGGACCGTGCACCTCGACCGCCCCGGCACCGAAGAGGAAGAGCATCGCCGCCGCATGGAGCGGCGAGCGCAGCAGCAGGGCCGCCGCGCCGCAAAGCAGGAAGCCCCCGACGAGGAGCCACAGCGGCAGTGCGAAATGCATTGCCGTGAGGATGCCCGCCACCACAGGCAGCAGCGCCCGCAGCATGGGGAGCCCCTCGAGCCGTTCACCAAGATAGCGCAGTTTCACGAGGACAAAGATACCAAAAAAGGGCGCGCGGATGGCTCTGCACGACCCCTTTTCAGTGCCGTTTCCTCCGCCGGCTCCTCCAAAAGGGCGCCGACGGTCCACGGACGGACAGAATCTTCGGGTAAACGGTTCGAGCGTGGGGAGATTTTTGGGGGGGGCAAGGGTCTCCGGAGACAGGTGAATTCCGGGAAGGAGTTCCGGGAGCGGGGAGGCTTCCGGGGAACGGCCCGGGCTTCGTTCGGAGGAGGTCGGCCCGGCCGGAAGCCCCGCCCCGCCAACACAGGGAAACCGACCCCATCGGAAGCCCCGCCTACGCGGGAAAGCCGCCCCGCCGGGAGCCCGGCCGAGGCGCAACACGGCCGAAAGCCCCGCCCCGCCTATGCGGGAAAGCCGCCCCCGGCCGGAAGCCCCGCCTATGCGGGAAAATCGGCGCGGAAGAGCTCCCAGCCCCGTTCGAGCGTCTCGCGCGGCGCCTCCACCCCGTTCTCCATAAGCGAGATGGCCGCCGCCAGGGGAAGCATCGTCGCCCGGCACGAAGTATCGAGCGGCTCGTCGGCCTTCAGCCCCGTCCGTTCGGCCACGAAGCGGAGGTAGAGGTCGGTGCGGTTCTCCGAGGGCGGGGCCCAGCGGGCAATCATCCCGTCGAGGCTCCCGAGCCCGTAGCGCACACGGTAGGTGTGCAGCAGCACGAAGATGGCCCGGTAGCCCCACTCGAGCGATGCGAACTGCTTGAATTCGGGGTCGCGCGAGGGGCGCACCTCCCCCTTGTAGCGGGTCCGCGAGCGGCGGATGTTGCCCGGATTGCAGTTGCTCATGCCGCGGCTCATCGCACACCTCCCTTCCCGCCGCGGGAGCCCTCGTGCAGCCGGCGGTGGAGCACGCGGCGCATGGCCCGGAAGAGGGGCGCATCCGACAGTTGGGCGGCATTCTCCAGAAAGGACCACATCTCCACCCCGCAGACGAAGCCCGTCAGCAGGTTGGCCAGACGCAGATGCAGGAAGTCCAGCACGCAGCAGTCCAGCAGCCAGGCCATGCCCACCGAGACCACCACCAGCGAGAGCTTGCGCACGGTGCGCCACGCCTCGCAGCTCTCGAAGTACCACACGCGCCCCTCGCGCCGGGCGGCGGCGCGGTCGGCCGCCACGCCCGTCACGAAGTCGACCCCGATGAAGAGCGTGACGCAGGCCACGAGCGGACCGACGGGGGCGAAGAGCGAGGCGACGGCCGTCAGCGTGCCGCTAATGAATCTGAACAAGGTTTCCATCGATGGTGCAGCGTTTGAAGATGTTTTCGCGGGGTTGGTATTCGGGGTGTTCGCCGGCGTGGGCGTCGAGCCACTCCGACATGCGGTGCAGCAGCGTCCGCGCGCGGCGGCGCAGCGCCCGGAGCCGGGCCGTGCACTGCTCCTCGTCGGCCGGTTCGAAGCAGTCGGAGCGGGGTGCCGTCGAGCCGTAGGGGCCCGTGCGGATGTCGAGCATCGGCTGCACCGAGAGGCGGACGCAGGCCGCCAGCGCCGGGGCGACGTAGTCGTCGAGCAGCTGGGGGTAGCCCCCCTCGCGGAGCCGGTCGCAGAGGGGGCGTCCGACCACCGGGAGCAGGAAGCGCTCCTCGGCGGCCGCGATGTCGGCCTCGGTGACGGCTCCGGGCGGCAGGAATTCGCCCGCATCGAAGGCGAGCTCCGCAACCTGCCGTGCGGTAATGAGCGTATTCATGGTCGTGTGAGGGTTTTACGGAGCCGGGCATCAGTCGATGCTCCGGATGTTGTACTTGGTGATTTCCGAGAGGAACTGCTGCTGGCGCGCATCCCCGGGGTCGTACTCCAGGCCGTCGGCCTTGCGCGCCTCCCACACCTTCATGTAGATGGGTTTCGAGCGGGTCGGCGGGCGGTTGACGATTTCGACCGACGAGGCGTCGAGCCCCAGCACCTCGCCGATGAGCTTGCGCACGGGTTCGAGCAGCTCGGCCTGTTCGCCGAGGATGACCGTGTTGAGCGCCACCTCGTACTCGTGGAGGATGCGCTCGGCGTTGAAGCCCCCGGCGTAGTCCAGGCCGCTCAGCGTCCGGAACCACGAGTGGGCCACGACGATGTCCGAGACGGCCTGCTCGTGGAGCGCCTTCCAGTCGCCCTCGTTCTGCGAGGCGATGGGGATGAACTGCGAGTGGTCCTTCTCGTCGCCCTCCTTGATGACGAACATCACCTGCCCGGGCCGCCCGGCGAACTTGCGTTCGGCCGTGCGCACGATGCGTTCAGCCTCGGCCTCGCTGTCGACCGCGCCGTCGAGCATCATGACGCCCGAGAGCTGGAACGAGTTGTCGAGCCGCGAGATGTTCCAGCGGTCGGTCTTATAGGCGATGGCCGAGACGTCGAAGCCGGCGATGTAGGGCGGCACGCCGTAGTGGGCGAACGTCGGCTCGTAGTCCTTGTAGTGGACCATGGTGCGCAGCGTGCCGTCCTCCTGCCGCTCGTAGAGGGGGTAGAGGGGCAGCGTGCGCGCCTCCGAGGGGCGGAAGGCGCTCCAGTCGTGGTGGAGCAGCACGTGGGCCGAGTCGCGGGCCAGGCGGCAGCGCGAGGCGTCCTGGTGGTAGAGCGCCAGCAGCGTGTGGCGTTCGTCGGTCACCGCCTCGAGGAAGGCGTTGCCGAAGAGCGCCTTGTCGAGCGCCAGCCGGTTGAGCAGCCCGCGGAGGCTCTCGCCCTGGCCGTTCACCCGCTCGACGAAGGCCTGCAGCAGCGGCGAGGAGGCGTCGCATATGACCCCCTTGCCCGAGATGTAGTCGGCCTTGTCGTTGATGATGCGGCGATGGGTGGTCGAGCGGCGCGCCATGAGGGCCAGCGCCTCGGGGAAGAGGTTGTCGTCGCCCCAGCGCCAGAAGCGGTCGCTCTGGATGCGCCCGCCGCCGAAGAGCGGCTCGGGCTCGCCGCGCCCCGTGACGGCAAGCGCCGTTTTCGGATTGCACTTCTTTTTCTTCATGGTTCAATGTTCAGTCGTTGTGCGGAGGCGGCGGGGGCCCCCCCCGAGGGGAGGGCCCCCGCCGTCGGCCGCGGTTGGTCAGGCCTGCTGCCAGGCGTAGGAGAGCATCGTCTCGTCGAGGATGTCGCATCCGGCCATGAAGGTGGCGCGCTGGCGGTTCTCCATCAGGTCGGGGTTGTACCACATGCGGATTTCGGTGCCGGGGAAGTCGGCCGTGTTGACCGCCAGCACCAGGTTGCGGCGGTCGGTCAGCAGGCAGAACGACTTGGGATAGGTCGAGTCGGCGAGGTAGGCACCCAGGCGGACGTCGACCACAGGAATGCCGTGGTAGGCGAGCGTGCGGCGGCCGTTGACCGTGTCGATGTAGGAGGCGTCGGCGCCCTTCGAGTCGAGGTACTTCTCGTAGAGGTGGCAGATGTCCGACGTGGCGAAGAAGGCGAGCTGCCCCTCGGCCTTGAGGTCCTGCAAGCGGCAGTCGGCTTCGTTCCACAGGCGGTCGAAGAGCTCGACGGCATCTTCGGGCGCGGCCAGCTCGGAGGAGGTGTAGGAGAAGGTGTGGATGTCCTCCTCCTCGCTTGCGGCGAAGGTGGTGAGCGCCTTGAGGAAGCCGTCGAAGGTGTTGAGCCCCGCCTCGCCGGCCGAGTCACCCATCCACATCGTCGCGCGGATGCCCTCGGCCACGGCCTGCTTGAAGAGCGTCGTCTCGGCCTGCTCGAGCTCGGTGCCCGTCAGGTCTTCCATGTTGACGTCGGCGCGGGCGGCAATCAGCTCGTAGACCTGCGCGAAGTAGTCGGCGGCCGAGAAGCCCAGTTCGGCCTTCACGCGGCTGAGCTGGATGGTCTTCTGGTAGCGGTGGGCCGTCTCGCCGCCGCTCCAGCCGGCGGCCGTGTACTTCTGGAGAATGTCGCGGCGGCCGTCCCACAACTGGACGGTCGTCGGCACCGGCATGTTGTAGAGGATGCGCACGCCCAGCTCCTGGGCCGAAGGGCCGCTCAGCATCGGACGGAAGAAGATGGTTTCGAGCTCCTGGCCCGTGTACTGCTTGGGGTTTTCGAGAAAACTCATGGCAAACTGTGTTTTTGGATGGTTAAAGGGTTGATTGTTCGTGAAGGGCTCCGGGGACCGCGCTCCGCGGTGCGTGGCATCCCGGGGCCGCCTTTTTTCAGTTCAGAGAGGGGAAAGTTGACGGAAGAGGGGGGGGGCGTCGGAGGAGGGTCTCCGGCCGGCGGAAGGGGCCCCGGGCCTCCGCCGGAACGGCCGGGAGGGGGGCCGCCGGGCCGGCAGAGGGGTACGACCCGACGCTCCCGCCCGCAAGGGGTCAGCTCTTGGCGAACGAACGGGCATCCTCGGCATAGGCCCGCTCGTTGGCCGTATGGAGCCGCTCGCGGCACGAGGGGTCCTCGACAGGACGCACCCGCGTGGGCTCGACGCGCAGCTGCGCCTCCCGCAGCGCCAGCACCGAGCGCCGCATCGACTGCGGAATGCGCTCCGAGGGCTGCACCGCCGCCGACACAGGAACTGCCGACGCAGGGGTTGCAACAGGACCCTCCGGCGCGGGGGCTGCGGCAGTACCCTCCGAAGCGGGCGCCGCCTCCGACGGGAAGAGCGCCGCAGAGCCTCCTGCTCCGGGTGCCGCCTCCGATGCGGGTGCTGCGGCCGAGGCCTCGGGCAGAACCGGCTCAGCAGAGCCGCCCGGCGCGGGGTGCTGCTCCGCCGGACCGCCCGGCGCCGGATGCTGCGATGCGGAGTGTTGCGGCGCGGCCTTTGCCGCAGCCGTGCGATGCTCCGTCGTGAGGCGCTCCCGCCAGCTGCGGAGCGTCTGCCGCACCCAGCGGACCAGTCCCTCGGGCAGTCCGCTCCGCCGCGGCACGCCGCCGAAGGCTTCACCGCCCGCAGCAGCCACGGCCGAGCCCGCAGCCGCATCCGAGCCGGAGCCGTCAGCGCCGTCGGAGCCGTCGGGACTGTCGGGAGCCTCCGCATCCTCCCCGCCGTCGAAGCCGTAGAGCTCCTCACCCCCGGCGGCACTCCCCTCCGAGGGGTTGCCTGCCTCGGCGCCGATGACGCGGTCGGCCAGCCCCGCCGCCACCGTCTCCTCGGGCGAGAGCCAGCGTCCCGAGCCGTTGTTCTCGGCCATCAGCGCCGCAAATTCGGCAGCCGGACGGCCCGAACGGGCGGCATAGATTTCGGCCAGCCGCTCGTCGGTCTTGCGCAGCAGCCCGATGCGGGCCTCAAGCTCGGCGACGTTGCCCTCGACCGAGCACTCCGAGTTGTGAATCAGGTAGAGCGCCCCGGCGGCAATCTCGCGCCGCCCCTCGGAGGCGGCCTGCGCAATGAGCGTCGCGGCCGAGGCCGTGTAGCCGTAGCAGCGGGTGGTGATGCGTCCCGGCAGGGTGCGCAGCGCGTCGTAAATCAGCAGCGCGTCGTTCACGTCGCCGCCCGTCGAGCGAATCGAGACCACCACCTCGGCAGCCTCCAGCGCGGCGATGCGCGCCGCGGCGGCCCGGAACCGCTCGTAGGTGGCCACCCGCGCTCCGGGGTCGTCGAACTGCCACTCCTCCGGCACGCCGATGTTGCCCTCGATGTCGATGTAGCAGACGTCGGCGCTGTTTCTAATCCGAATTTCCGATTTCATCATGGTTTCCTTTTGAAAGTTTGATAATAACAGTTGCGTACCTTTCCATAGGAGCAGGCGAGCTCCACGGCCACGGCCTCCATCGCCTCGCAGCACCCCGCACCCGCGGCGATGCGCCGCTCGACCTCTTCGCGGAGCAGCCACCGCTCGCAGGCCCCGCGGGCGACCAGCCCCCGCGCAAGCAGCCGCCGCGCCGCCTCCTCGGGGCTCCGTCCGCGGAGCTCCCGGGCGAGCATCGCCACCAGCCGTTCCTCACCGCTCATCGCAGGCCGTCCTCCATCAGACGGATGAAGCGGCAGCGGGCCGACGACCGCTCGGGGTCGTAGCGCTCGACGGCCTCGAGGATGGCGACCACCTCGCCCGCGCCCGTATCCAGGCGGAAGCGCGAGCGGATGTCGGGCATCCCCGTCCCGGGGGTGAACAACGCCGCATATTCGTGGGGTTCGAGCCGCAGCGTGAGGGTGATGCGCTGGCGGAGGTCCTCGATTTCGCTCTGGGCGAGGTAGCGGCTGCGCAGCCCCTCGGCCCCCTCCAGGTCGCCGAAGGTGAGCGTGAAGGGCTCCGTCTCGTCATCGCCCGCATGGTTGAAGGCCGCCAGCGGGTACTCGGCCTGCTCGTAGGGGAATCCCCACCGCTCGCCCTCGGGCAGCGAGTGGAGGCCGCAGTAGCGCACCACCGTGGGGGCGATGTTGCCGTCGGGCACCTCGGCGTCGCGGTCGCCCACCTGGAGCAGCGAGGCCGAGGCGGCATTGGCGTAGTAACCCTTCACGCTGAAGACCGGTGCAAAGAGGGGGTTGCGCAGCCGCTCCTCGCCCATCTTCGTGGCCCGGCTGGTCATCTCGTAGCTCCAGGCGCCGAACTCCTCGCCCGACTCCTCGTCGGCTCGGGCCACGGCCCCCTCGGCAGCGGCGTAGCACCACGTGCGCCGCTCGTGGAATCCGGGCGAGAGCTCCTCGAACTCGACCGGCTCCGAGAAGTCGGTCCGCGAGCGCCAGTCGGCATCGGGCCCCGCGCCGTAGAAGTCGTCGGCCGGTTCAATCCAGACCCTCCGCGAGGGCTCCTCGGTGAAGAAGCGCAGGTTGAAGAGGTGTCCGACGGCCTGCAGCAGCTCCATCTGCCGCACCTCGTGGCGCGCCACGTCGCCGAATTCGAGCAGCTCGTCGTAGCCGGGACGCCCCGAGAAGAGGGGGCGCATCGAGCACTCCTTGTCGAGCGTGAGGGTCATTCCCGGCTCGGCGCCCTGGAAGAAGATTGTGTCGAAGCGCACGGGCGAGGTGGGCGAAGCGGTGACGGGCGTCGAGCTCACCCGCAGCTCGACGGTCGTGGTGCCCCGCTCCTCGAGGTAGCCGTCGTAGAGCGCCCAGTCGAGCGTGTACTCTATCCAGACGTTCAGACCCCGGCGCATGAGCATGGGGTTCGAGAAGGAGCCGGTCGGAGGGGTGGAGACCTTGGCCGTGCGGCCCGAGAATTCGCACCAGGTCTGCGACTTGCCCCCGGTGACGTAGGTGAGCCGGTACTCGGCCCCCTCCTTGTGGCCGAAGACTACCACCAGATACTCGTAGTTGGGGCTCAGGTTGTTGCGCCGGTCCACAAAGCGGTTGGCCAGCGAGAACTGCAGCCGGCTCCCCGTCCCCAGGTAGAGCGAGTCGAAGCCCGTGAGGCGGTTGCGGTCCAGAATCCGGTGCTCGGTCGTGTAGCGGAGGAAGTATTCGAAGCCGACGGTCACCTCGCTCAGGGGGCGGAAGACGATGCCGCCATCCTCCTGGCGGAAGCAGCCGCCGTTGTTGAAGAGCTGCTCGCCCAGCGGCTCGCCGTCCTCGTCGACGCTCTGCGGCTGGGCCGTCTCGACGATGTTGCCCACGCTGTACTGCGTGCGGTAGGGGTCGGCGTAGACCCGTCCCAGGGAGTCGGCCTGCGCCCGGGCGGTGCTGAGGCGGCGGGCGAAGAAGCCCATGCGCTTCTGCAGGAGCGAGGTGTCGTGCGAGGTGTAGGCGCCGCTCATGTAGAGCGAGCGGAAGAACTCCGATTCGAGGAAGCGGCTCTCGACCGTGTAGCCCGCCCCGGTGAAGATGGCCTCGACCATCGGGGCCAGCTGCAGGAAGGGGTGGTAGTCGTCCACCGAGAGGAGCCGCTCGGCGGGATAGAGCCCCGTTCCGGAGCTCTGCTTGGGGTAGTCGTCGCGCACCACGGGGAAGAACTTCACCGCCGAGGAGTCGCTCCACCCGGCGCAGATGTCGACCGGCGTGAGCTGCATGCGGAAGGAGACGGGCAGCGTCCGGAGCATTCCCAGCGCGGCGCTGCGGGCCCACTGCGGCGCCCCGTCGCGCAGCTCGAGGCGGTAGCCCTCGGGGCCGCACGAGAGCAGGCGCACCGTACCGCTGAAGAGGAGCGCCCCCTTCCACTCGATGTCGACGCGGCGCGTGGTGAGGTTGAAGGTGCGCGTACCCTGCGGCGCATAGGCGTCGCCCAGCAGGCGGTCGTTGCGCGGCGAGCGGGGCAGCAGCAGCTCCATGGAGGAGCCCTCGCGGGCGGTCGCCGGGTCGGCAAGCGCCGCGGCATCGAATCCGGGGCGGAGCTGCGGCGTACCGTTCAGGTCGCAAGGCTGGTCATCGATACGGATTTCGGAACTCATAGCGCAACCTCCTTACGGGTGGGACGAATCGCAACCTCGAGCGCGTCGTAGGTGCCGTGGTGGTTGATTTCCACCTCGCTGGTGACCACGTCGACGGGCAGGTACTCCTCCCCGCAGAGCAGCCAGGCCTGCGACGAGGAGACGATGCCGGCGAGCGCCTCCATCACCTCCTCCCGCTCGAAGGCCGAGCGGAGCGTCACGAGGCGCTCCGAGGTGATGCGCACCACCTCGTGGCCCGCGGCGCCGTAGACGCGCTCCTTGACCGTCTGCTTGGCCACGACCGTCTCGAAGGGGAAGGTGTAGTGCTCGACGGAGCCCGCCGCGCTGCGCCACGCCAGACGGCGGCTTCCGTGGGGTGCCGGCGCCACGGAGTAGGTCACCGTGCCCCACTCGCCCGCCTCGACCGTCACGCGCACCGTCTCTTCGGACAGGTCGTTCATGTTGAGCCGGAAGAGCTGCCAGCCGCCGTGCGTCGAGAGGTAGCTGCTGCTCTCGGTCCGCTCGCCCCCCATATGGGCCGTCACCGTCACGCGGAGGGGCTCTTCGGCAAAGAGGGTGAGCTCCTCGCACTCGACGGGGGAGATGAGGCGGCAGAGGGGCATCGTCGTCCGCAGCCCGGGGGCCACGGCCTTGCCGGCCTCCTGCGCCGAGACCCCGCCCACGGGCAGGAAGAGGAGGGCGTCGGAGCGGGCATCGTCGGCCCGCACCACAATCTGAACCGTCCGGACCTCGTCGTCGAAGAATCCGGTCGACCCCGCGGCGGGGGTGAAGCAGGCCTGCGGGCGGAGCATGGGGGCGATGTCGGCCGACCCGCCGAAGCAGCGGGCATAGCGCCGCGTGGCGAGGGTGTTGCCCGTCCGAGCATCGAGCAGCTGCAGAAGATGGTCTTCGGCCTCGCCGCTCACATCATCGAGTTCGAAGATGCAGCGCAGTTCGCCGCCGAGCGGCGCATTGTTTTCGGGAAGTTGCGTAAACTGTATCATATCGCGTGGTGTGTTGGTTTTTCGGGATAGGGTGCAGATGGGGTCCGGGGAAGGGCGCCGGGTTGGACCCGGGGGGGTCGGGGGGGTCGGGCGCCGGGGGTTGAGCATCGAGCTTTGGACGCCGGGGTTGGACGCCGGGGTTGGGCCCGGGGTTGGGCCCGGGGTTTGGGCCCGGGGTTTGGGCCCGGGGCGGGAGAACGGGTGGGGCGGCCGAAGAGGCGGCCTGGGCAGTTAGGCGGGCGGACGGTCGGGTGGGCGGCAGGGCGGCCGAACGGAAGGGTGAAAGAGTGGAAGGGATGGCAGGGCCGGACTGAAAAAGATGGTAATGGTAAAGGTCCCGGCCCGTCCGGGTCTCAATCCGTCAAGGGTTCGTTCGGACAACCCCTCCGGTCAGCCAAAGGGCCCGTCAAGGGTCCGGTCCGTCCGAGCCTCGGCCCGCCGGAGTTCCTTCCCGAGAGAGTCGCACCCCGTCAAGTCCCGACCCGCCCGAGTCTCGGCCCGCCGGAGTTCCTTTCCGAGAGAGTCGCACCCCGTCAAGTCCCGACCCGCCCGAGTCTCGGCCTGTCGAGGGTTCGTTCGGTCCCTCCCCCGGTCAGCCAAAGGGCTGTTCCGTCAAGGTCTCGGCCCGTCGAGGGTTCGTTCGGTCACCCTCCCCCGGTCAGCAAAGGGCCGTTCCGTCAAGGTCCCGGCCCGTCCGGGGCTCGGCCCGTCAAAGGTCCGGTCCGCCCGAGCCTCGGCCCGCCGGAGTTCCTCCCCGAGAGAGTCGCACCCCGTCAAGGTCCGGCCCGCCCGGGTCTCGGCCTGTCAAGGGTTCGTTCGGTCACCCTCCCCCGGTCAGCCAAAGGGCTGTTCCATCAAGGTCCCGGCTCATCCGGGGCTCGGCCCGTCAAAGGTCCGGTCCGCCCGAGCCTCGGCTCGCCGGAGTTCCTCCCCGGGAGGGTCGCCCCACCCCTCCACGTCAGGGTCCCCACCGCACCTTTTCCCCTTTCCTCCCCCTTCATGTCCTCCTCCTCTCCTCTACCGCTCCGGCGCCTCTTACCCCTCCGACGCCCCGCCCCTCCATCCTGCGTTCCGGTGCAGCTGAGCCGCAGGGGCCGCGATTCGACCGCCGGGGGTGGAATCGCCCGAGCCAAGATGTGGAACGGGATTTCGGGTGCGGAGCGGAGAGCTGCCGCCGCGTCGGGGGCTCCGTTGCCGAGGCCTCCGGGTAGCCGGCCGGAGCCGACGCCGGGCAGACAGACATCCCGGGAAAGGGGGGAGAGGCATCCCGGAAAAGGAAAAAACAAAGAGCAGGAAAGGGTTTTCGAGCAGAAGGGGCCGAAACCGGCGAAGCGGCGAAGCGGCAGAGCCGCGAAGGGAAGACCGGTGGAGCAATGCCGCTGTACAGAGATGAAACGGAGCAGCGGTAAAGCGGTGCCGCGGTAAAGCGGGAAAAAGACAGAGATGCTTCGGTGCAACAGAGAAGCGGTACAGCGAAAAGCAGGACGGCAATGCTGTGGCACGGCGGGAAAACGGCGGAGCGATGCAAATAAAACGGTGCTGCGGTGAGCGGTGCAGCGGGAAACCGGGTAGCGGTGCGGCTGTGAACCGATGGAACAATGCTGCGGCGCGGCTGTAAACCGGAGCGGCGGTGCGCCCGAGGGGGGGGGCAAAGCGTCGACAACGTGTCGATAAAGTGTCGAAAGCTGTTGAAACGGGTTGATAACTTCGGCCGTAACTCTATGAATCAACCGATTGGCGGTGTTGATAACCTCCCGAACGGAGGCGGCCGACTGTGGATTACACGGCAAATATACAACCTCGACACCCCCCTTGTCAAGAGGTCGGGCAAGATTTTCTCGAAAATGTGGAATAAACTTCCGATTTTTGCTTACCTTTGCGTGTTGAACCAATTGCTCACAACCCATGGATGATGGTCACAGTACCCCATATCGCCGTAGCGTCGTATCCCGACGCGCTCCCCTTCATCTATGGCATCCGGCACGCTCCTGACTTCCGCGTCGGCGAGCTGCTGGCGGCTACACCGGAGCGCTGCGCCGAACTCTTTGCCGAACGGGAGACCGACCTGGCCCTCGTTCCGGCCGCCCTCGTGCCCGACCTTCACGACGCCGACATCGTCACCGAATACTGCGTCGGAGCCACCGGCCCGTCGCGCTCGGCGCTGCTGCTGAGCAACGACCCCCCGCGCGAACTCCGTCGCCTCTTCCTCGACCCCCAGTCGCCCACGGCCGCCCATCTGGCCGCCTACCTGCTGGGCAAGCGCTGGGGACTCACCCCCAAATATGTCCCGCTCGACGACTCCGAGCTGCTCTTCCGCGTCGAAACGGGCGACGGCTTCGTGCTGGGCGGAGGCAAGGCCGCCGACGCCGAGGGGCTCTTCACCCACGTGACCGACCTCACGGGCGAGTGGTGCGCCACCGAGCAGCTGCCCGTGGCGCTGGGCGTCTGGGTCGCCCGCAAGGGGACCGACCTGCTCCAAATCGAGGCGCTGGAGTATGCCCTCACCTTCGGACTGGAGCACACCTTCGAGGCGGTGCGCGAATCGGTTCCCGACGAGGCGCTGCTCGAAATCTACGAACATCTCTCCTCGGAGGTCGACTACCTGTTCGACCTCGAGAAACACAAGGCTCTCAAACGATTGTGGTCCTCCGGCGTGAAGAACGCGCTGCGGACCAATCCCGGCTGAAGGTAGCAACGGGTGCCGCCTGAGCACCGCCCGATTTGCCGATACGGATTACGCAATTTCTAAACGGGAGCCACAATGATTACCATCTACCTCAAGCAATACAACAAAATCATCCGCAACGCCGACACCAAGCTCTTCGACGACCTGGGTTACGACGACATTCTGTGGATTGACATGCTGTTGCCGACCATCAAGGAGCAGAAGGCCGTGGAGAACTTCATGGAAATCAGCCTCCAGACCAAACAGCAGGTCGAGGAGATTGAGTCGACGTCGAAGTACTCCGAGACGGAAAACGCCATCATCTCCAACTCCAACTTCTTCGTTCCGACGGGGGAGTCGTTCCTCGTCGAGCCCGTCTCGTTCATCATCTCCAACGAGGGCGTGCTGGTCTCGGTGCGCAACGCCGAGTTCCGCACCTTCCGCGAGACGGAGAAGCGGCTTCAGATGAACTACCGCAGCTACTCGACGGGCTACCACGTCTTCATCTCGCTGCTCGAGGTGCGCATCGACTTCGACGCCGACCTGGTCGAGCTGGTCTCCAAGCAGGTAGGAACCCTCTCGAAGGACATCAATTCGGAGGATGCCATCGACAAGGCGGTGCTGCACCGCATCAGCGCCCTGCAGGAGAGCACCATGTCGCTGCGCGAGAACATCTTCGACCGCCAGCGCGTCCTCTCGGGCATTCTGCGCTCGGAACGCTTCCCGAGCGATATCTACCCGCGGCTGCAGCTGATGATTAAGGACGTCAACTCGCTCATCAACCACGCCGACTTCAGCTTCCAGCGACTCGACTACATCCAGGATGCGGCGCTGGGTCTGATTAACATCGAGCAGAACGAAATCGTCAAGATATTCTCGGTGGCGGCCGTCATCTTCATGCCCGCGACGCTCATCGCCTCCATCTACGGCATGAACTTCAAGTTCATGCCCGAGATGAGCTGGGACTACGGCTACCTCTTCGCGCTGGCGCTCATGGTGCTCTGCTCAGCGCTGACGATTCTCTTCTTCCGCTTCAAGAAATGGCTGTAGAGAGCCGAACCGAACAGACGAGGGACCCGTCGCACGACGGGTCCCTCGTCTGTTTTTCTCTCTTCGTTTGTCTGTTTGGCCAGTCGTTGGCCGGCTGCTCCGCCGACCGTTTGCCGACATCCCGCCTGTTTTGTCCGGTTTTCAAGCTGTTCAGCAGGTCGTTGGCCGGTCGTTCCACGGGCTGTTCTCCGGCCGCTCGCCGATTTTGTCTGTCGGGCCTGCTCCGTCGGGTCCGTCGGGTCCATTGGTCCGTTGGTCCGTAGGGTCCATTGGCGCCGGAGGGGGTCCGTTGATGCCCGCACCCTGCCGCGGCCTGCGCCCTCTGCCTGCATCGAGGCGGTGGAAAAGCGTGCCGCCGCCCGGCTCGGCGCCGGACGAAGAATGCACGCGGCCCGAACCTCCGGCCCGGATGCCGACAACGGTTCCTCTCCGCACTCAAAACCCGCTTGCGCAGACCTTCTCCGCCCGGAACATCCCCGCACAGGCTGCTCCCTCTCAGGCCGCCTTCATTCTGGCCGCCCACTTCGGACGCACTTCTGCAGACCGCTACGCCCAGAACGCTCCGCTCCGGACGCACTCTTTCGGGCCGCCCCGCTCAGGCTGCCCCGTTCAGGCCGTCCCCGCTCAGGCGGGAAACTCCTCGGGATGGCTCTTGACGTAGCCGAGCAGCATCGCCTCGTAGTTCTCGTCGAGCGACTGATACTCCGTCTGCAGCGCGTCGATTTTCGCCTCGTCCTCCTCCGTGGCATGCTCGCAGCAGGGGGACTCGATGCCCTCCAGCACGCGGCGCGCCCGCTCGACGATGTCGGCACGGCGCACCGCACCCAGCTCGCGGAAGTAGCGCACGGCCGGCTCCAGCAGATGGGCGTGGCGGTTGTAGCAGAGGCCGAAGAAGCCGCATTCGCGCACCTCGTCCTCGACCACCCGCGTCACGTAGAAGAGCCGCTCGCCGTGGGTCAGCCCCTCGGGACAACCCCGCTCGTTGCAGATGCCCTTCTCCTCGAGCGAGCTCCAGATGCGGTCGTAGAGCGCCTCGCCCTCCTGCGACTCGGTCTCGGCCCCCGGCTCGGAGCGATGTCCCTCATGACAAAGTTTTTCGAAAAAGTTCCACATGGTCAGTTGTTTTTGACGGGTCAGAAACGGCTGCTGCACACGCCCTTGCGGAGGTAGGATAGCTCTCCGGCAGAGACCTGCGCCCGGTCGAACATCCCTTCCCGAAGGAGGGGCTCCATCCCGACGTCAGGCCTCGCCCTGCCGGCAGTCCCCGCCCCGACGGATGTTTTTCTCCTTTCTCCCGAGCGAAGCCCTCTTCCCGGCGGCGTTTTTCTCATCGGCCGAAGCCTTTTCTCCGGCAGTGCTCTCCTTCCCCGGCCGGAGCCTTCGCCCGACCCTCGGGCCGGCAAGGTGCGGCACCCGGTACGGCGTCATCGCAACGCATTTCCAAACAAATTTACGAAATTCCTGCAAAAACCGTACTCCGCACCCCCTCCGAATTGCACCTCCACCCCCATTTTTTGCCGCCGCCGGCTCCCCGCCCGCTCCGCCACACCCCGATTCACTCCGAAGCCCCCTTCTCCGGCAACACCCGACCCGTCCAGCCCGCCTCCCTCGCCTGCACCCCGTCTACGCCCTCCGGAGCACCCGCATCGTCCGCCCGCAACCCGCCCACATCGCTCACCTCTTCCGGATACCCGGCATCCAGCCTCCTCCCCGATGCCGCCGAAACTCCTCTCCGCCCACTCCCCGCCAACGCCGCCACATTCGTCTCCTCCTCCTGCCGGAACCACACCCCGACTCGCCCCCGCCCCCGCCGTCTCTCCTGCCGTCTTC